>JGI11772J19994_1000217_pt1 | contig 12665 bp, 12 predicted proteins | sample Etolagsurwater0m_FD_19994 | JGI IMG/M metagenome (IMG submission 19994) | reverse complement strand
GAAAATGACGAATGGAATAAGGCAATTATAGTTTTATCTTTGTTTAATGGTTTAATAGAAACAACCAAAATAAAATTAGACTGGAATGATAATGGTTCAGCTTTATTACCAATTTTTATTAGTAGTATTATTGCTTGTTTTTCCGCTTTAATTAAATTCAAAAATTTCCCAGCACAAATGGAAACATTAGTTCAAAGTGAGAGTATGATTACTACTATATTAACAAAAATGAGAAATCATACAGAAATGAATGATGATATGAAAGGAGAATATATTGATGCGTTAGAAAAATTAGAAGTTTCTATTTATCCTGATGTAAGAGCCAAGTTTTTAAAAATTAGTCATAAAAATCTATTAGCAATAATGGAACAAGACAAAAAATATTATAATAAAATTAAAGAAATCAAATCACCAAATTATATTCCAAGTTCAAGTGATAGTGAAAAAAGTAGTGATAGTGAAAAAAGAGATGAAGTATTAAAGGCAAAATTCAAAATGTTTAAAAATAGTTTAGACCGACCGTTAGAACCATTAGAACCATTAGAACCATTAGAAGAAGACGATACTAAACTTAACGCAGTTTAATCACTTTTGTTTTACTTTATTAAAGTAAAGAAATTACATTCTAAATTTAGCATTAAACGCTTTTAAATTTTTTTGTAAATCATTACTATCTCCCCAAAGGATAAACCGACTTAAAGCCCCAGCTGAAATAACATTCCAATCTTCATTCCCCGCTTTATGTCTTGAAATATAATTCTTTCGTTTTTCTTTATCGTTGTGTTCTAAATAGGTTTGTCCTCCCTTGAATCCAAAGTGAATTTTTTTTCTTTTATCATTATCATCAAGATATTCATACATAAACCTTTTATCTTTTCGTGTTGAAGGGGTTAATGAAACAAACTTCATATATAATTATATAAGTAAAATAACGAAAAATAAATATCATATTAATATAACTTTATAAAAAAGTGGTTAATAATTACATCTAATTAGAATTAATTATTATTTTATGAAACAATATATATAATGGAAGAAGCAAGAAGGCAACAAATCTATCAAATGCGATTACAATTGGAACGCATAAGTAATGCGTCAGTCCCAGCACAAATGGGAGGATTTGTTCCATTAAAAATTCAACGAGATATTACACCTGAAATGGTTGAAGATTATTTAGAAACAAAAGGAAGCGTTGAATTAATAAGACCTGATATTGATTTAACATTTAAAGAGGAGCGAATACCTTTTCCTGATTTAGATTTAGAAAGAGGTTCTTTATTAACATCATTAATAGAAAGTGATATAATTGAAATTGAAAAAATAAATGAAAATCTTAAAGATTTAGATGAGAAAGATAAGATAATTGATGATTTATATAATAAAGAAATGGCGAGTGTAAGTGAAGAAGATGATATACGAAAAATTAAAGATAAATATAAGGAAGATAAAGAAACAATAAAAAAGGAACAAATCAAAAATAAAAAGAATAAAACGAGATTTGAAAATAGGTTAAAATCTTCTCAATTAGAATTAAAAACACTTGAAAATAAAGCAGAAGAAAATGATAATACACGAAAACAAATTCGTTCTTACAACAAGGGAATATTAGATAGATATGCTGACGAAATTAAAATTATGAATAAAGGAATGGTTATTGATAGAATGATTGGAGAAAGTGATGATGAATTTAAAACAAGATTACAACAATTACAAGTTCAAGATAAATCAACTGAAATACAAGTCAAATTAAATAATATTAAAAGATTTAAAAATAAAATGCTTGAACTTTACCCATCTATGCCGTTATACATAGTAGAAAAATTACTAAAAAAATATCAAAATGATAGGAATGAAGATTACGAAATTATTAAAAGGTTTCCCGAAGTAAAAAGAAAGTTTATTAATATTTACGGAAGTGAGCCAAGAATTAAAGAAAATAAAATTTATGATGAAATGGTAAAGTTTTTAGATAATGTATTTGTAGAGGAACAAACAATAACACAAGAAGATTTACAAGGAGCATTAGAAGAGGTAAGCGCTGATATTCCTATTAGTAATAGTATTAGCGTTGATGTATCAAAAATAGATACTGATAAAGTTTATGAAGATATTGATGATATTGTTGAAAGTAAAGAAACAGAAAAAACTAAATATAAATTACTAATGGATTTATTAAAAAGACTATTAAAATATAGTGAGGAAGATATACAGAACGAAAAACCATTACCAACTATAAAATTAAATGGAAGACGAACAAAAGAAGGTAAAAATCGTAAAGGTAAGTTTTATAAGGCTGACGATGAAAAGTTTTATAAAATAGCTGAAAAAAAATTAGATAGAGATGATTTAATTAATCTTATTATTGGAATCAAAGAACAATCTATTATTCGTGGTAAAGGAATTGTAGAAACAAATACTATTTATGATGTAAAAGATATTGAATTACCAAAATATTCTGTTTTTGGAAGTGTTTTAATTAGTCCCAGCGAACTTTATAATAATAATAAACTTGTTATTCGTAATAAACTAAAAAATAATATAATTGGATTACGAGATAGAAAGGTAAGTGATGAGTTCCGTGATAATATTTTATCTATTATAAAAAATGAACCTATTTTACATTTGTTAAATGAAAACGAACAAGTAATTTATGATACTCTAATAACAAAGGCAAATTTACACAGAAAACTTCCACAAACAAAAAATAAAACAATTGAAGAATTAAAAAGACGAGTGGTAATTTTAGAAGGTGCTATTAATGCTGGTAATGATAATGTAAACGAAGAACTAAAAGAAACCTTAAAACATTTGGTAAATCTTAAAGTATTAGGCGAAAATGAGGCGATGCGATTTTATAAACAAACCACTAAAAAATATTAATATTTTAAGTTAATTATAATAATGGAAATTCCCTTTTACGCTTATTTATCTCTTGGTTATATGTTCGTTGAAAGAAAATTAAATGAATTATACGAAAAATTTTTAAAGTTCTATTATTTAGCTAAAAAATCACATTAAGAGGCTAAACTATTATTTTTTTATGTAATCTAATATATAAATGTATGAATTATGCGGAATGTGTGATTTAAGCGAAGCTCAACATAAAAAGCTTATGAAAGGGTGTGGTGTTCGTGTTTCTGTTGGCGAAAATAAGGCGATGCTTTCTCCTCAACAAGCAAAGAAACTTAAAAGTGCTGGTAAGAAAAATGTAGGAATGGTTCTACATCTTGACCCTTACCAAGTTGATATGCTTAAAGGCGGTTCATTTTTTTCTAATATTGTTAATTCAGTTTCCTCTCCTGTTCGTTCCGCTGTAATGAAACCAATTAAAAAACTTGAAAAACAAGTAGGTAAGCGTAAGAAAAAGATTATGAAAGGAATTGAAGATGAAAAGGATAAGTTAGATGAAATCGTAAAAGACGCAGAAGTAGAAGCAAAGAAAATTATTGAGAAAGGTAAAAAGGTTGCTGAAAAAGTAGGTAAGAAAATTGTTGAAGTTGCTAAAAGTGATGCTACTAAACGAGTTGGAAAAAAAGTTGCTGGTGAAGCAATCCGTAAAGGTATTCCTCTTGCTACTGGCGCGGTTGTTGGAAGTGCTACTACAAATCCACTTGCTGGTGCTGTTGCTGGTGTTGCGAGCGAGCAAGTAGCGGAGGAATTAGCCCAAATGGCGGGTGTTGGTGCTAAAAAAAAGAAAGGTGGGGCTTTACGAGTTGCTGGTTATAAAGGAAAGGCTCTTCGTGTTGCGTAAGCTAATTTTTTAAAAAGTTTATCTAATTTTGCTAAACTTTTTTAAAGTTTATATTATAATGAATGAAACAACAGATAAGGATTTACGGATTTTATGTAGAAAATACAATATACAATTGAACGGAATTTTTATTGCTGATAAAATTGAAATAATTAGAGAAGGTAATACTATTATTAATTTAAATGGAAACTCTCACTGGACTTGTGTTATAAAAGAAAAAGGAAAATATATTTATTTTGATAGTTATGGAATGCCTCCAACGAAACATTTAGAAAAATTAATGGAATATGAATATGATTATAATGATGAACCAATACAAGCAATAAATAGTTCTTCGTGTGGATTTTATGTAATAGCGTTTTTAAAATTTATGAGAGGTAAAGCTGATAGAAGATTAATGGATTTGTTTACATCATTTTTTAGTAAAGAATATTTACATAATGAATTAGTATTAAAAAGATTTTTGAATAAAGAATAACTTTACTTTTAGAAAGTAAAACAAATTTGATTAATCTTTTAAAAGATTAGCTTTACCACAATTTATTTTAATAAACTTTTTTGCTGAACTTTTTTAAAGTTCATATATATATATATGAAAACTTTGCTATTACCGAAAAACCTACAAGGAAAATATAAACGAATGATGAAAGGAAAAAGTGTTATTGAAAAGAAAGATGAAAAGAAAGATGAAGTTATGACTGAACTAATAAAAAACGACCCTATAAATGAACTTACGACAGCATTTAAGTCTTTAAATCCAAGTAGAAAACCTTTAAAATATAAAATCTAAACTTTTAAAAAAGTTTATCAAAGTGGTAAATCGGCGATACGCTTTTTTAAAGATAATTATATAATGACTGATATGACTAATTGGTATGCGAAAATCCCAGAGGATAAAAACAAAATCAAGCGTGATAAAAACTATAAAAACCATTTAATAGAACCTAATTCTATGATTTGCGCCATCGGTGGAACTGGGAGTGGAAAAACAAACGCACTTGTAGATTTTTTATCACGAAAGACAGAAGCCTTTACGGAAATAATTATTTTTTCTGGAAGCACGACCGAAGAACCATTATATGATTATATTAAGAAACAAATACCAGAAAGTCAGTTTTTTAATGATATTGAATTAGTCCCAGAGTTGAATGATTTTGAAAATAATAAAAAGACTGAAAAACTGATAGTGTTTGACGATTTTATAAATTTAAAACAAAAAGAGTTTGCTAAAATAAATAAATATTTAACAGCTGGACGAAAGTTTGGTTTCACCGTTTTTGTAATGGCGCAAAATTATACAAGCATACCGAAGGTTGTTTTAAGAAATGTGAATTATTTTATTGTTTTTAAACTGAATGAAGCATTTACAATTAATCACATTTTAAAGAATTATAATATTTATGGAATGGATAAAGAAAGATTTTTAAAAGCCTATCAAGAAGCAACAACAGATAAATTTAATTTTCTATTAATAGATATGAAAAATAGAGATACTTATTTAAGACATAATTGGACTAAATTATTTACATTAGATAATTCAAAACCAATAGAGAAAAAAAGGAAAAAACGCTGAACTTTTCGTAGTTCAATCACGATTTTTTTGCTAAACTTTTTTTAAAAGTTTATTTTTTTGCTAAACTTTTTTTAAAAGTTTAAAAGAATTATTTTATGTTTTATAATATATAATGTCAAGTGATAATTACCAGTTTGCGAAAGCGAGTGAAGTTCAAGGAACAGATAAATATTCTCCTTACGAAGAGAAACAATATAATTACATTCCAGATATTAATAGCGGGGTTTACGCCAATAACAGCGGACTAACTAACATTCAATTTGACCTTGCTTCTATTTACAATTCGTCTAAAATGACTGATACAAGTGATTTATTCCTAACCATTCCTATTGTAATGTGCGCTCAACTAGTAGATGCTACAAGTGGATTGGGTATTGCTACTCCCGAGAGTGCGTGGGCGATGTGTTCTCTAAAAAATGGTTTCCATCATCTAGTTCATCAAGTAGAATTAAAGGCTAATGGAAAAACAATTCAAGATAGTCAAGCATTTACTAATATTGCTAAAAACTTTAAACTTCTTTCTGCTATGACTGAAAGTGATTTAAAAAATATGGCTTCTTCTCTTGGTATGAGTGATTGCCTTGATAGTGCGGGGAGTTCTTCTTTTCGTAGTCGTCCAGCCACTACTTCGGCTGGAGCGCTTGGTTCTACTACACCACAAGGAGGAGTTGGATATTTAAATAACACGGTTTTTGACGGCCCAGCAACACGAGTGGGACACGACAGCGGTTCGGGATTACAAGGCGGTTCAGTTGTGAATGAGGCTATTGCTAAAAGGGCTTCTCGTCTTGTTGCTGTTAATAGTGGAGTAAGTGGTATTTATGACACTTCCCAACGGGCGACTGGCGGAACTGGTTTAAATCCTTGCCTTATGACTTCAACAAATCTTCAAGAAGAATATAAATGTTATTTTGAGAAAGTCTTTGATAATCAAGCAGTCCCAGTTAAATCTAAAATGGTTTGGTATGATATTGCGGTTCTTCCTCTAAAACATCTTGTAGATGCGATGGATAAATTCGGCCTTGTTCGTAAGCTTGACGCACAACTTCGTTTATATCTTAATACTGGTAGTGCTTCAATTCCTTATACAGTTGCTAATACTCAATTTGGTAAGTTCGCAAATTCTACTTTCGCTAATACTTGTCCTATGACAGTTAATCTTGTAAAAGGAGCTGATAAAATTAGTGCTGATTCTAACCTCGTTTTTGGTTGTTTCGTTGCAAAAAGCCCAACGACTAATACTCTTGGTGTAAATCTTGCTGGTTTCTCATCTCCTATGCCGTCTTGCCGTGTTTACTACTCGCAAATTGAACTTGAACCTTCAAAAGCTCTTGAATATATTAGTGAAAATCGTGCGAAGGAAGTGGTTTATGAGAATTTTATCTCTAATGAATATAACTCTATCCCAGCTGGCGGTTCTTATTCCCAGCTAGTCCAATCTGGAATTAAAAATCCTCTGGGTTGTCTAATTATTCCTCTTATCAGTCAATCTCAACCAGATTTCGTGGGTGGCTCTAATCCTATTGGCTTTTCTCAATACGCTTCTCCTTGTGATACTTGTCCCGCTTCCTCTGCGCCTCTATCTCTAACCAATCTTCAAGTGGCCGTTGGAGGTAAAAATGTTCTTGCTTCATCGCTTCATTACACATTTGAGAACTTCTTGGAACAAGTGGCTCTTGCTGATACTTCTATTAGTGAACTCAACCTTCAAGCTGGGGTTTTCTCGCAAAAATGGTGGGAATATAACCGTATGTATTATGTTGATTTAAGCCGTTCAAGTGAGGCTGATAAGGCAACTCCTCGTAATCTTCAAGTATCATTTAAAAATAACTCTGGTGTAATTATTGATTGTCTAATCTTTACCTTCTACTGTAATACAGCTGTGCTTGATGTAGAAACGGGAGCTGTGAGTGTAATGGCTTAAACTTAACGCAGTTTAATCACTATTTTTTTTTTGTTTTACTTTTTTTAAAAGTAAAGTTTTATTACTTATATATTATAATGAAAGGTTCATCTGTAAGTGTATCACAATTTAAAGATTTTCTAAAATCATCTTATAAAGATGAAAATGAAAGGCCTAAAAAAGTTGATGACTTCATTTATGATAATGAAATAAGTAATGAAACAACAGCCGTATATTTTAATCCAAAAACTAATAAAGGTGTTGTAATTCATCGTGGAACTCGGGGAGGCTTGGATTGGTTTAACAATTACGCTTATCTAAAAAATATTTATAAATACACGCCAAGATATAGAAACGGAAGAGATACACACAGAAAAGCTGAAAGAAAATATGGAAGAGAAAATTTAGATATTCTATCTCATAGCCAAGGCGGGATTTTATCAAGAGAGTTAGGTTCTAAAAATCAAAATATTATTACCTTAAATCCAGCGAAAATATTTGAAACAAAAAAAGATAATGAAACTATTATAAAATCAAAAGGAGATGTTGTAAGTTTTTTAGCAAAAGGAGATATTGAAATACCTAATGAAACAAGCAATCCTATTACAGAACATAAAATAGATATTCTTTTAAGATTACCACAGGAACAAATGTTAGGCAAAGGTGGAACTACAACTTGGAAGCAAAAATTCAATAAAAAATATGGATTTGATAAAAACACATCTCATAGTTTAGAAGAAATATCAAAAATTAGTGGGGTTAATATGAAATCAGTTCAAGAAGCGTTTAATCGTGGAGTTGGTGCGAGTAAAACAAACCCCGAATCAGTAAGGAATAAATATACTGGAAGAAAAAGAATTGGTGGTTATAGCAAAGGTAATAGAATGAGTGCCGAGAGATGGGGAATATCAAGAGCTTATGGTTTGGTAATGGGAAATCCTAAACAAGTTTATAAAGGAAAACCCGATAGTGATTTAATTTAAACTTAACGCTAATCTTTTAAAAGATTAATCAAATTTGTTTTACTTTCTTAAAGTAAAGTTTAATCACTTTTGTTTTATTTTCTTAAAGTAAAAAAACTATATAAAGAAAATTATTATATAATTATAATATAATGGGTCAATCATACGAAAAAAATAAAGTTCATATTTATAAATGGCGTGAAAATAACAAAGAACGAAGCAAAGAAATAATGCGTAAATATGCTAATAAAAACTATAAATTTATTAAAGAAACTATCCGTTTAAGGAAAATTAATATATAATTATTAAAACTATATAAAGAATTATTTTATTTATATAGTATAAAAATGGAAGAATATAAGCCAGTAAAGGATTTTGAAACGATTTATGAAGTATCTAACAAAGGTAAAATGAAATATGTTAACGGTGGTAATGTAGTTAAAACATTTATTAATAAACACGGATACGAACAAGTGGTATTAATTAATGGAACTAAAAGAAAATATGTTTCCGTTCATCAGTTAGTAGCAGAAGCTTTTTTAGAAAAAGTAGAAGGTAAGACTGAAATAGACCATCGGGATTGTGTTAAGTCTAATAACGATGTTTCTAATTTAAGATTTTGTTCTCATCAGGAGAACTGCCGAAATAAGAAAATGATGATTACTAATAAAAGTGGGGTTAAAGGTGTAAACTGGTGTAAAATTATGAAGATGTGGAGGGCCAGAATTAAGATTGATAATAAACGAATTCATTTAGGTTTTTATAATGATATTGAAGACGCAAGAAAGGCACGAGTAGAACGAGCCATAAAAGAGTTTGGAGAGTTTATAAATGAATGCGAATTAGAAAATTCTTACGCAACAAAAAAAGAGTAAGAAAAAAAATTGTAAAAAAAAATAATTTTATAAATATATTTTTTTATTATGGAAAATATATTTTAGAAATATTACAATTATTTAAGGAAAATCAATAATTAACTATTATATAAAAAATCGCACTATAAACAAACACAAATCATTTTTTTTATAGACTTTTTTTAAAAAATTAAAAATACAATTAATTAATATATTATTAAAAACATATAAAGAATATTATTATATGTATATATAGTAATATGAGTTCTAACCGGCTAATTACCTCTACCCAAAAAAACGCATTCACGATTTTAGCAAAATATTTACGAGAGCAACAAGGTGTCCCTATTAGGACGAAAAAACAGATGATTCAATATTCAGGTGTTAATACCATTCAAGAAGCTATTGATATTTTTAGCAATCAATACAACGACGAGATTTTAGAAAAACGAGAACAAAAAAAGATTGAAAAACAAAAAAAGAAAAAGGAAAAGAAACAAAAGAATTATTTATTTACTGGTGTGCTTCGTCAAAAAAAATCAAAAAATATCAAAGGACAACTTACATTATTAACCGAAAATGTGGTTCAAGTTCCTTTAATGACTAAACAACGATTAGATGAATTAATTATTGAATTATCACAACAAGACGATTATGTTATTGAAATTATTAATGAAACTTATGAAGTGGAAGTTCCAAAAGAAGAATATAAAAATATTATTGAAGCTGTAATTAAAGAAGCTGGAGCTATGGATATTGATGGATTTATCCCAAATAAAGTATGGTGTAAAAATGAAGGAACTTGTGTTCCAGATTACCTTACCTATAAATATAATGACCCAAAGATGAGATTTAAAAAATGCGTTAAAGATTATGAAACGATTGAGCGTTTATCGTGTTATAAAAATGATAATCAAATATATTTTAACGAGCCGAATAAATATGGTTATACTCTAAAAAATGTAAAATTATTTTGTGAAAATACTGGTATGTCCCTATATGTATTACATAATGGGAAAATTATTATTGAAGAAAGAACAAAAAAAGATTATCCGTTGGTTATTGAAGTAAAAAATAATCATCTTTACCCAATTGAAAATAAAGATTTAATTAATTCAATTAGCAAACGCAATATTCAATCAAATATCGTCCATCAAGAGCATAAAACTACTGAAACAAAATATAAAGAAAAGATTTTTATGACCGAAGATTATGATGATGCTATTTTATTCGCACTTAAAATTATGAAAGAGAATAATTTACAAGTCTATAATGGGTTTAGAATGGGAAATAATACCTTAATGAATTACAAGTTAAACGGAAATTTATATATCACTACTCACAAATGCGAATTAATTAAAGATTTTGTTGAATTACAAGGAGAAGATTATACAGGACAAAATCCAATTCAATATATCACTCCATTATTAGACTGTCTACCAAGTTCATTTTTAAATCAAGAAGTTCAAGAAGCCTTACTAACAAAGGGAGTTAAACATAGAACTCATTTAGGCTTATATCAAGAAATAGATGAAGGAACAAATCTATTACCGCCAGTAGATATTAATAAAGCTTATCGTTTTGTTATGGAAAATCCATTAGACGATTTTATGACTATTGATTTTAATTCTCAAATTGAGGAATATGATTACAACCCTTTAAGGGTTGGATTATATTATGTTGAAACAAATGACTTAACACTACTTCATCAATCTAATTGGTATTCAAATACAATTATTCAGGAAGCACTAGATAATAATATTAAAATGAAAATTAAATATTACATTAAAGGTAAGCGTGAAAATAAAAATATTTTAAAAATTGTTATTGATATGATTTTAGAGATGGCTGATTACTCCACTTATAAAGATGTATTAAAATTTATGATTAATTCCATTAGTGGACTGCTTGGTAAGACTGAAACGACAAATACAAAATTATATGTTGATAATGACGAAGATAGAGTCTGGGAATCATATTTTAAAAATAAAGGAGGAGATGAAAGTTTAATTTTTCGTGAATTTGAAGGATTATTTGCTTATGGAACACAAAGTAAGAATATCAAATTATCCAATAATTTACCGATGTATATTCAAATATTAGACTGGGCGAATATTAAATTACATCGTCTAATTTTAGAGTTAGGAGGTTATGAAAATCTATATTATCGTAAAACCGATTGTGTCGTAATGAAAAACATAGGACAAAAATTAAACCCAACCGATGATGTAGGCGGTTATTCTTATGAAGAAAATAAAGATATTGAAACATTTAAAGTTATGAATACTGAAAGACATATTCATTTTACAAAATCAAAAAATAAATTAACACCAAACAAAGATATAACTAATAGTGATGATTATAAAAAAATTATTCAAGAATTAGAAAATGGAAAATCCTTAATGCTTAACGCAAAAGCAGGAACAGGTAAGTCTTATTGTATTGATAAGGTAAATGATTATTTTATTGAAAAGGGAATGTCAGTTCAAAAAATCGCATTCACAAATAAAGCCAGTTTAAAAATTAAAGGACAGACTATTCACAGATTACTATGTATTGATAAAAATGGAGTTTCTAATCAAAAACAACTTGAAAAGAAAATGAAAAAATGCGGTGTTATTTGTATTGATGAAATCAGTATGATTAACAAATCTTTATGGAAACAATTATTCCAACTAAAACGAAAGTATCCTAATATTCCTTTTTTACTGTGTGGCGACCCTCGGCAATTACCCCCAGTTGAAGATGAAAATATTGATTATTTTAATCATTCAACCATTCATTATATTTGTGATTATAATGTAGCAGAATTAAAGTTTTTTGAAAAATGCCGTTATGATAAAAAGTTATATGATTATCTTGAAAAAATCTCATTAGAACAAAAATTAGATATTGATATTCCAGTAAATAATTTTAATATTAACACCAAAAAAGGAACGAATATTTGTTTTAGTAATAACAGAAGAAAACATATTAATAAATTATATAATGATAAGATTAAAGAAACTAAACAAAACGAGTTTTTACCTTACGAAGATGTAAATGATAAATATAATCAACCATTTTATATTTACGAGGGATTACCATTAATCGCTAATAAAACAATTAACGATGAAGGAATTATGAAAAATGAAACCTTTACCATTATGAGTGTAGATTTTGAAAAAAAAACTTTTATTATTGATTTAGATGAAAAGAGTTTTAAGTTTGGAGATATTCATAAACTTTTTACAATTTGTTATTGTATGACGACACATAAAAGTCAAGGCGATACAATCTCCGGAGAGCTAAATATTCACGAATACAATTTAATCAGTAAGGATAAAAGGATTTTTTACACCGCTGTATCACGAGCAACGAGTATTGAGAAAATAAATTATTTTTTCTAAATATTTTTTCTTACTGACGACACCATAAATTATTTTTTTTATGGTTTTTATTGTGTTTTTATTATGTAAATAGATTTTATTATTTTTTTATGGTTAAAAAAAAATTATTGCTTCTTACTGACGACACCATAAAATAATATTTTATTATTATTTTTTTTTTTATATTATGCTGAAAGGTTGATAAAAAAAAAAAATTAGGGGGAAAAAAAAATGTCGGCCGCTCCTCCGTCGTC
>JGI11772J19994_1000216_pt1 | contig 12674 bp, 20 predicted proteins | sample Etolagsurwater0m_FD_19994 | JGI IMG/M metagenome (IMG submission 19994) | reverse complement strand
TCTTGAACTTAGAAAAGAATGGACTCCGAGCCATTAGTGAACGTGAATTACCAAAGTATTGTAGTATATATGGAACTTAAAGTCAAGTCCCAATCGGGGCTACAGGATTTGAACCTGTGGCATCCGCCTCCCAAAGACGGCGCTCTACCAAACTGAGCTAAGCCCCGTTATGGAGAATAGGAGACTCGAACTCCTGACATCCTGCTTGCAAAGCAGGCGCTCTACCAACTGAGCTAATTCCCCAAGAAAGACTAGCGTACTTCGTACTCTAGTTTACGAACACCACGTTGACGGCGTTGCTGTTGCCATTCAAGATCAGATGCAGTAAGGTATTGCAATTTCCTTTGATCTTCTTCTAGTTCTTCCGTCTGCATAATGACCACTTCGTTCATGTCTACAGCGGTAATCTTAGGACCAAGGATCGTCGCCTGATTGGGGCATCCGCATACTTGCATCTTTGACGAGCTTTCCAACTCCGTTCCGCACATCTTGCAGTAAATTTTTAAGGTCCGCAATTTCATTTTTTAGTTCAGTGATTTCTTCGTGAATGTCTTGATGATGAAATCTCAATGGTCTTTGAATAAGTTTTTTAAGTTTAGATGGTTTCATATATCTTTATTTTCCGGGGGTATTTATGCTCGGTGACGGGATCGAACCGCCGACACCCTGCGTGTAAAGCAGATGTTCTACCGCTGAACTAACCGAGCAAGAAGCCCCCCGAAGGGGAACCATGATCAGCTGATCACCCAGTCACAAACTTCACGATGGTTCACATCACCACCGAAGACTTTATCCACAGCAGTCTTTGCTTGACGCTCCAGTCCACTGTCGTTCTTCGACACCAGGAACTTGATGCAGTCAGTAATAAGTTCTGCTTTCAGTTTATCAATGGTCAGGTCCACACCGTTAGGGGTGGTTGCCCAAGCAGCGTTCTCAAGAGTCTTCGTAGTAGCACTCATCAATCCCATAGCACCAAAGGAAAAAGGTACTACAGCAGCACCGATAACCAGACTACGAACGATGCTAGAAATATTAAGATCCATAATAAAAAAGATAGTTTGTTTGGGTCGAAACCCAATGTCGGCGAAAGGACTTGAACCTTCACGTCGCAAGGACACTGGTACCTAAAACCAGGGCGTCTACCAATTCCGCCACGCCGACATATTTACCAGATAATTATACCACGAATGGATTATCTGGTCAAGCCTTCGACAAGATTTGAACTTGCGACCTTCGCTTTACAAAAGCGCTGCTCTACCACTGAGCTACAAAGGCAACTCCTCAACCTGGACTCGAACCAGGGACATTCTGATTAACAGTCAGACGCTACTACCAACTGAGCTATTGAGGAATGCTTTCGAGAATCTTCTTCTCGTTATCGTATGGTTTCTTTTCACCGGTTAGATACCCGATATGATGTTGAATATCGGGTACCAACCATGTATCTATACGAACACAATAAGGCAAGTTTTGAGGATAGGCAAAGCAGTTCACCACAACCACGTAGAAAAACTTGGTGATGTAACTAAATGCTACCTCAATCATTGTACCTGCATTGTAAGATATATTCTACGGTATTTGCTACGTCATTCATAGCATCCCGTAAGAAAGGTCTTTGACCTGACTCTTGTACATTATCTACTCCTTCTTCGGATAGGGTCCATCTCCATTGACCCATAGGACCGCTGTACCAGAGATTGATTTTCATTGTAGAAGATCTGAAGGACGTTGAACCTGAGTGCTCAAGAAATCTTGAACAGACTGCCAGTCATGATCAAACTGCTCAAGACCTGCTTTGGTCAAGATGTGCTCATGCATCTGATCAAAGATCTTAGGAGGCATCGTGACCACCTGAGCACCATTATACCATGAACGGACTGCACGCTGCACGCTACGGATAGATGCTGCTAGCACCTGTGTAGGGCAACCGTGGATGCGATACAGTTCTGAGATAGAACGTACCACTTCAAGACCAGCAACAGACTGGTCATCAAGACGACCAACGAATGGTGAAACGTACTTAGCACCGGCACGAGCAGCAAGAACTGCTTGTGCTGCTGAGAAGATCAATGTTACATTGACGTTGATCCCTTCACCAAACAATGTGCGGCAGGCAAGGAGACCTTCCCTAGTCATCGGCACCTTGATTGTAGCACACTGACCGAAGGTTTTATGCAAACGGAGACCTTCGTTGATCATGTCGGCACCACTGCCGACCACTTCCATAGAAATATCAGTTACACCGATGTCTTTGATTTCCTGATATACATCGTCTACATTTCTACCTGCCTTCATCATCAAGGTAGGATTTGTTGTTACACCATCAATGAGACCAGTGTCCCAATGCTTTCTGATGACTGCTGTATCTGCTGTGTCTAGAAAAATTCTCATTGTTTTAGATATAAAGCGATCCGACTTGGATTTGAACCAAGGACCGACTGCTTAGAAGGCAGTTGCTCTATCCACTGAGCTATCGGACCTCGGTACTAATTATAACAGATCAACCAGCAGGCGTCAAGCGATGAACGTATTGATTTGAATAGTGTGTTCTAGCGCCATGAATACCCCACCCAAGCCAGGTGTATGCACCATTCATATAGAATCCAATTGGTTTTCCTGGTGTCTTGAACTTCCATTCAGCACGTTTCCACTCACGCTCTGTGACCAAGTAAGATAACTGAGTCTGTAGTGTGGATGGATTGCCACCGATTGATCTGGCGTGGTTGCCTAGACCTCGATAACGACCAAGTGTTGTCCACTGAATTAGACCATATCCACCGCTGTGGCAATGATGGTATGGAACTCTTGCACCACCCTCGCAAATGTTTGGGACAAACATTGACTCTTGTTTGATGTTCCCCATCAAAGTAGCGAGGGCATACTTGTCTGTAATCCCGTAGTCCTGAAAGAACTCCAGAACAATCTTTTCGTTGGGCGTGCAAGCGGGACAGGTATACTTCGTCGTTGCTTTCTTTTTTACTTCTTCAGTTGTTGGTTGAATTTGTTCAATTGCCGGTTTAGTATTCTCCTCAACCATATCATCCAAAATACTATCAAGCGTTTTGGCGAAGATAGGGGTGAAGCAATACGCAACCAACAACGGTGTTGTGGTAAGAAATTTCAGCATAAAAAATTGTTTTAGTCTTATGTGTCTCACACAGTCTCTCATTATACTCTAAGGCAAAAGGCACGTCAAGCCTAAATACGTTTGACTCAAATAATATAACTATGAAAAAACTACTATTGGTTTTTTCTTCGTTATTTATCGCTATTCCCGCGTCTGCTGATATCACTTCAACAATCACAGACAGCGTACAATTGACAGTGCAAGGTGCGGCAGTTCAAACTAATAGAATCGGAGCTTCTTATGCAGTCTCTGGTTCCAATATTTCCGCCACATCATTTGGTGGAACTGCTGGTGCAGGAACTTATGATGTTCATACTGCTGGTCAATCATTTTCCTTTAGCGAAAGTTTGAATGCTGCTGACGCAACAGCGACATCACAAACAGTCACTTCTGGTCAGATCGCTTCTCCAGTGCTGCATGGTAATTCTACCACACAACTCGCTGGTGATGCAGGAACTCTAGCAGGTACTCTAAGTGGTACTAGCGTTCCTACTGTAACCGCAGGTGGAGCAGGTACAACTGCAGTTGGACAGCGCACAATCGAATTGTCTGTATTCTAATGAACCGAGATCTCCCCTTAGGCATCCTATTGGGTGCCCTGTTGGGAGTTTTGCACGGTGCTGCTCAAGCAGTTCCTGTCGTTCCCAACTTTACGTCCGGTACGATGACCAGCCATACCGAGACGACTACAACTCTGAATGAAACTATACATCAAATTGATTATCAAACAGGATGGAGTTACACGGCAACGGGAACAAACATAAACGTCCCCAGTTCACCAAGCGTGAACACACCATATACAATAAACGTTCAAGGAGCCCCATTTCAGTTCTCAGAAACTTACACTGGACCTGGAATGATCAAAGAAACAACGGTACAAAGACAAACCACGGTGTTTTCCGTAACAGATTCTACTTCCGTCTTTACCCAGTAGTTGCTTCGCTCCTTTTTGCTACCCCATCCTTTGCTGAGACACCAGTCACAGCAATTGCTAATCCACAGGCAACTAGTTCTGGATCTGTCACGAACCAGGCAGTGCAAGTCCTTCAGGGTCCCTATGTAACCAACTCCTATGGTGGGGGTGTTACATGCCAGGGACCCACTTTTAATCTTACCCCATTTGTTACTGGAACCAGAAGCGGTCAGTCGCCATATGAACCGTACGCTGATCTAGATAACGATCCCACTACAGAATGGGAAAGAACAGGTCAGAAAGATAACTGGGCAAATAATTTTGGTATCTCTGCTACACTATCATTCCCACTAGACGGTGGTTTGCAGGAAAGATGTAAAGCAGCAGCAGAAAATTGGGCTGCTAGGCAACAGGCAGAAGCAGACAAAGCACGTCTAGACTTTGAACTTGTGCGTCTGATGCGGTGTGGTGAGGCAATGAAGGCAGGTATTCATTTCCACCCAAACAGTCCATACGCTAGCGTTTGTTCCGACGTTGTTGTAGTTGTTCCCACTCCTCCGCCTGTCGTCGTTTCTCCGCCGCCGCCTCCGAAACCAAAGCCTTCCGAGTCTTCTTATCAAGCTCCATCGAGAACATAAGTTGTTCCTCATAAGGAGTTAAATCCCTATTCAATAACTTCTTACCACGTACGAACAACTGCTTCACGATAGGTTTGAATACCTTTAGCAGTTGTTCTAGTAGTGCTTTACCTGCAAGTGCAGCAGCAACGGACGCTGTAGCAGTAGTACCTGCTAGGATGACTGTTTCTTTTGGTGGTACAGGAATATCACCAACCACAGGCAATTCAATTACAGGTGTTTCTGTTTCTGATTTAGGTTCTGGTATTGGTGGTGATGGTAAATTCAACTCCCTAGTTTCCAATGGGGGAGTTTCTGCAGCAGGTTTCTCTTGCTGCTGTGGTTTATTATCTTCCTCAATCATCTCCTCCCATTCTTCCTGAGTAGGAGCATCAATAGGTTCATATGAAGGAACCTCCCCACCAGGCACATGGATAATAGGAGGACGTAAGTCCTAGTTACCGGTTGTGCTGGTATGATGGGAGGTTCTATGTTCCGTATGATTGGAACTTCAATCGACCTTACTGTTGGTATCTGAATTCTTGGTACTTCCATTCTTTTCTTCTTCCTTCTTCTTCGCAGTCTGTACGCCGAAGGTAGCTAGAGTGCCTGTGAATACGGATGCGATGAAGGTAGGGTCAATTTGTTTTTGGGGAACACCTGGGATTGAAACGTAGTTCAATGTAAGAATTGCACCAGACCAGGCAAGGATGATAACACGAACAAGAGTCGCTACTCCTTCGTCGTGCCATTCATAATTTTCTTCTTTCTTCTTTACGGGTTTCTGTTCTTCCATGGACAATAGATATTCCTATAGTGGGTACCATGATAAGTAAGAACCCTATAACGCCCGTACCAGCGGTGCTGGTCAATATCAACTCGACGAGATGCCTGATTGCGTGCATTTAATAAAATATTCCGCGTCTATTACCACTAACGGTTTCTTACCGTTCTTCTTCATGAAAACGATGGGTTCGTAATCACCTGAATTGGCGGATGCCTGTTCATAAGCATCCCATATATTTAGTTTCTCGACGTTCTTACACTCAATAGAATAAGGAAACTTTTGCCTTGCATCCCTAGCCATAATAAGGTCTTCTCCACCAGCACCCATAGACCGAGATTCAATGTCTTCTGGATGAATATCACGGTGCTCAATCAATTGGTCACGTACCCATTGTTGTAGTCGCCGTCCTTTCGCTTTCGCAGACTGTGGACGCATAAAAAAATACCCCTTTCGGGGTATTTATTCAGAGTTGGAAACCAGCGAATGTATCCTTCTTCATGTCTTGTTTGATACCGCCAATGAGATAACTTTCTACCTCTGTTTCTTGCGGTGCAACTTGAAGACCCTTAGAAGAAATCCAGTGCTCAGTCCATGGTAGTGGATTGTTCTTAGCAGGAATATCAAAGATTGGTTTGAGACCAACCGACTTCATGCGGCGGTTAGTAATCCACTCAACATAATTCTTGAGTAGTTTATCATTCAAACCGATCATACTACCATCTCTAAAGAGGTAGTCTGCCCATTCCTTTTCCTGTTCAGCCGCTTGCTTGAACATTTGTGTTACCACTTCCTGCTCTTCTTCAGCGATCTTGAGCATATCAGGATCATCTCCTGCTGCCCACTTATTCAGGATATTTTGCGTGAGAACGAGATGCTGGTTCTCGTCACGTGCAATAAGCGAAATAATTTTCGCCGACCCTTCCATGAGTTTGAGCTCGCCGAAAGCAAAAGAACAAGCAAAAGACACATAGAAGCGAATGCCTTCCAAGATATTGACATTCGCAACGGCCCGATATAACTTACGTTTGAGTTCATACAGACTAGATTGTGCTGTTGCTACTCCTTCCTTAGCATGTTTCCAACTATTGCTAGAACCATACTCCTGTGCTGCATTGATGAAGTCATCGTATGCTTCCGTTACTGATTTAGCACGGGCTAGAATACGCTGATCATCTAGAATAGTATCAAAGACTTCACTTGGATCAGAATATACATTCTTGATAATGTAGGTATACGATCTACTATGAATCTGCTCCATGAATTCCCACACGCCCATTGCTCCTTCGAGTTCTGGGAGTGAACAGTATGGTTTGAACGCCATACCGGGTCCACGACCTTGTACGGAATCTAGGAGAATCTGATACTTTAGATTAGAAGTATATATGTGTTTCTGTTCTGAGCGGAGTGTTTGATAATCTGCTCTATCTTTCTGTAGAGAAATCTCTTCTGGACGCCAGAAGTATGATAGTTGTTGTTGAGTTAGTTTCTCAAAAACAGGATACTTATATGAATCGTATCGCTGAACACCTAATGGTGCTCCGAAAAACATGAATTGTTTTTTAGTATCAACCTGAGCATCATTAAATACAGTCATCCCTTGGATGTCCATATTTTGTCTTGGTGCAGGTGTATTGATCCTAAAGTTATTAGATTTTACACGATTCGCAGTCTTCTTCTTCCTGGGCATTGCTTAATAGTTCAGATACAAGTGATTTAACGTCGGGTTTCGATTCTAGTTCATCGCCTTTACTGTCATAAGTATTCTGATAGTAACTGGTTTTCCATCCATACTTATAGGTTGTAAGTAAATCCTGAGCCATCACAGTCACAGGAACTTCATTATCTGGATAATTCTGTGGGTTATAGGACCAATTACCAGAAATTGCCTGATCGAAGAACTTTTGCATGACTGCGACTACATTGATATATCCCCTATTACTTCCCATGTCCCACAACAAAGTGTAATTGTTTTTCAATGCGTAATACTGGGGAACAATCTGCTTTAGTGGACCTTTCTTTGACTTCTTCACGGACAAATAATCCCTTGGAGGTTCAATTCCGTTAGTCGCGTTTGAGACTACAGAACTGCTTTCCGAAGGCATTTGTGCCGATAATGTTGAATGGCGAAGACCATTCTCTTGAATTGATTTCCTCAGACCTTCCCAATCATGTTGGTAAGGAACGTTGGAAATTTCATTCACCTCCTTCTTATATGTATCGATCGGGAGAAGTCCATCAGCGTATTTGGTGCGGTAAAAATACTCACATGCACCCTTCTCCTTAGCGATAGCATTAGATGCTTTCAGTAGGTAGAACTGGAAAGATTCAGAAAGTCCGTGAATGGCATCCCATGCCTCCTGTGAGTCGTATTTGAACCCAAGTTTAGCAAGGTAGTGGGCAAGACCAATGAACCCGATTCCAAGCGATCTACGTGCCTTTGTAGACCGTTCTGCTGCTACTACGGGGTATTGCTGATAGTCAATCAACTCTTCCAAAGCTCGAACCGAAAGGTTACAAAGATCTTCCAACTCTTCGTCNGACTTAACTTTACCCACGTTAATGGCAGACAGAATACACAACGCAATTTCTCCATCCGCGTCATCAATATGNTTCAANGGTACAGTAGGAAGTGTGATCTCCTGGCACAGGTTACTCATTTCAACCTTATCCTTGAAGGAAGAATGACTGTTACAGTGGTCGATATTCATCAGATACAAACGACCAGTCTCGGCACGCTCTTTCAGGAGATCAAGAATGAGTTCCTGAGCACCGATAGTTTTTCTTGGAATAGACTCATCTTGTTCATAGCCCACATAGAGATCATCAAATGAATCAGTACCAAAAGCATCATAGAGTCCTGGAACATCATGCGGTGAGAACAAGCTAATTTCTCCATTCTGGATGAAACGCTCATAGAAAAGTTTTGAAATCTGGATGGAGTAGTCAAGTTTTCTTACGCGATTGTCTTCTGTACCTTTGTTGTTCTTAAGAACAATAATATCTTCTATCTCTTGGTGCCAGATAGGAAAGTGAACTGTAGCAGAACCACCTCGGATACCGTTTTGTGTGCAGCATCGTACAGTTGCTTCAAACTTTTTAAGGAAGGGGACAACGCCTGTATGCTGTACCTCGCCGCCTCGTATTTTGCTGTTGATACCACGGATTCGACCTGCGTTAATGCCGATACCAGCCCTTTGTGCGACGTAGCGACCAATAGCCATATCACTGCTAAAGATGCTATCGAGGGAGTCATCAACATCAACGAGAACACAAGATGCAAATTGACGAATGGGTGTTCTGACGCCGCCCATGATTGGCGTTGGGATGTTGATCTTGTGTTTACTGATTGCATTGTAGTAACGTCTAACGTACTCTAGTCTAGTATCTTTAGAATATTCAGCAAAGATAGTCATTGCAATAAGCATGTACATGAATTGTGGTAATTCATACACGTTGCCGGTGCTACGATCTTGTACCAGATACTTATCAACGACTTGACGAAGACCTGCATAAGTGAATAGAAAGTCACGATCATGATCAATCCACTGATCGATTCTTTCAATTTCTTCAGTAGTATATTTATTCAGAATATCGTCGTCATAAACACCCTGATCGACACACTTCTTGATGTGATCATGCAGACTTACAAACTCATGCCGCTTGCCGTACAACTGCTTGCGAAGGGCAAACAATAGAAGACGAGCAGCGACAAACTGGTAATTAGGATGCTCCAGATCGATAAGATCACTAGCACTCCTAATAAGGATTTCTTGAATTTCTTCTGTGGTGATTCCATCATAGAATTGAATACCTGATTGAATCTCAACCTGAGAAGCAGAAACACCCGCAAGATCTTTGCAGGATTCTTCTACCATTACATGTAGTTTATCTAGGTCAAGGTTCTCAATATTTCCGTTTCGCTTATTAACACTAATTCCGTTGCTCATTTTTTCCAGTTAGTAAATTCTAGTTTTGCTCGCATACCTTGGTAGGTATGTGATTCTATCATAGTTTGAACATCAAGTCCAGCGATCACCATATCATTGATATCTTTGTGATCATTATTCTTTGGCCAAATGACTACTTTGTATCCACGATCGATCGTATTCGCAATTCGGTTGCAGATTTCTCGATTTCGTGGTTCGTTATCGTAGATATAGCAGCAATCGTGAAGACCGAGATTGCTGAGTACAAGATCAGCTCCACACATAGCACACGCATTGCGAATGAATGTNCTGTCGAAGGGACCTTCCGTGATGTAAACTGTTTCATTCTTATTGACTGTATCCAATCCGTAAATTTTGGGATGATCCTCACTNAGCATCGTGGTCAAATATTTAGGTTTCTCACCACTCAAACTTCTACCCTGAAATCCTAGAAGGTTCTTCTCCTCATCATAGAAAGGAATAATAATTCTAGGATGATCTTCCCCAATAACGTCGTAAGTTTTTTTGAACTTGTTGACGAATTCCATATACCTTTCAGCATAATAGAATTTGTCTGGATCTAATTTCCTAGCAGTAAGGTATCCTTCTGCCTTAGGGTTTGTAGATGCCTTAGGAATTCCCAACCCCTTCTTAAATACTGGTTTAGTGAATTCAAACTTTGGTTCAGGAGCAACAGTTCCCTTTCCAGTCAGTCCTTCTCTATATCGTTCTAAAATATATTGATCATACAATTCAGTGTCCATATCCTTCAAAAAGTTTGTGAAGGTTGTGGATTTACCACAGTTGTGGCACTTGAAATTAAAGTCTGTTTTGTTTTGGTAAAAATATCCCCTAGTTCTATTCTTATTCTTCTTGGAGTCTCCGCAATAGGGACACCTGAAGGTGAATAGATTATGCTTTCTCTTGGAGAATTTTTGTAACCTTACCGAAATCAGACCAATATACTTTTGGTCAACAATCATTTACGTTGGACTACCGGATCACCAGTAACCATTCTACCAGCAGGACCATCTGAAGTCAAGGTAGCAGTTGTGAAGGATATGATAGTAGTTAAGATAAACCCTACCGCACATCCTGCCCCAACAGCAACCCACTTAAACTTACGAAGTTCTTGAATATTGACATTCAACTCATCAATGCGATCGGATAGATCCACATCTTCTGCTTCTAAACTATTTCTAGTTGACTTGATCATCTCGATCAAGACCTCTTCTGTTTTATTGTGCTGATCTAATCTTTCGTTGTGAACAGCGAGCATCTTAGATACATTTTCTACCGCATCCTTCATTACCTGGATAGCGGCATCAACTTTTTCTATAAGCGTTTCTTGGTAGTCGGTTCTTTGTTCTAAAACTGCTACCTTACTCCTGATCTCGGTATTGTTTCCGATCATCTTTCTTGAGTTTTTGTAAGCGTTTACGGTAAAATGCATTCAATTTCCTACCATACTTACTTCTCAGATCCATGATGCTATCGTACCCTGCTACAGGGTCATCAGCTTTACTACTAAACCCAGCCTGCTGTGTGCGACCAGGATCAGTATTCATCATATCTTCTCTAATAATATTTATAATTCTATTCAGATCCATCAGATTGATGTTAAGATTTGGTGGCATTCATCATGTAGAGGAATATCATCCAATCCAGTCTTAGGATATTCAGGAATTCTATTCAAAAATATTAGGAAAGTTTTGATTAGAGTCCAGTATTCCTTCTCAATCTTAAAAAATAGCAAGGGGATAGTTGCCTCACCAAAGACATTGAAACATATGATAATATGATTCAAAATCAGATGATGCTTCAGATCCCCCTGAGTCAAATATTTCTTAAGCAATCTCTTAATATATTTGAACCTTTTCAGGTCTTCTTCAAAGTCCTCCATGGTAGCACCATGAGGATTTTCATAATGTTTAATTGCAAAGAGAAGGTGATTGTCTTCGTTCAATTCATCAAATCTCATTTATCATGCATAAGAAGGATAAGGAATGCCGTTGCCGCCAGTAGTAATACCACCACTTCCGTTTGCATCCTTACCTGCTGCGACTAGTGTCTCAGACTTGACTCGCAGATTACCATGCATATCAGTGTAAGTCATGATGCCGACCCATCCATGATGGGTGATAGCATCGGCATAGATTGCAGGAGCAACAGCAGAGGTAGAGATACCATAAACATTTTTATCGTATCCATCAACCAGTCTACTGAATGTGATGGAGTCACCGGTTGCGATACCAGCGGTGATGTTGCTTGCAAGTGTAACTGCAGTAGCGCCAATTGCAGTGATTACAAAGTTAGTGCTGTCGTTTAGCAGACGGTCACCAACAATAACGTCTGCACTACCGATTACAACAGCAACTGTATCAGTACCGATCTCAGAGTTCGTGGTCGCACTACCAACAAAAGCGCTGGTTACCGACGTTCTACCGGTGTCTAGTCTGTTACTGTAGCTGAAGTCTTCGACAGAAGAAATAGGAAGTTCACTGATGTAGTAATCAGTACCAGCAATGCTTGGTCCGTTTTCAACCAGACCCATTGTGTTACCAATAGTAAGTCTAGTAGAACTTGCAATACTGATGATAGGAGCATCACCGAAATATGTACCTAGACCGCTGGAGTCACGGAGACCGAAGCGAATGATGTCACCAGTCTTAGCGCCGCCAACTTGTCCAAATTGGGAGTTGAACTCCTCACCCTGTACAACACCGGTAGCGTACGTCAATGTGACGATACCAGCGCTGACAATATTATCAGAACTACCCCAAAGTGCCATCTGCTTCTTCTCTAATGTTTGCTTTGAATATTTATAAAAAAGCCACGATCGAATCGTGGCTGTGTATAGTATTTAGTTTTCTTTTCAGCGAGACTTGAGTGCCTCAGTTACTTTCTGAAGTAGCTCGTCGTCCGCAGTGGTCTTAGTCATCTTAACTGCTTTACCTAGAACGGCAAGGCAGATGTCGATGAGTTTTTGTCCTAGTTCCGCATCGTCAGGAACTTTTGCAACGGCTTGCTTCACAATACCGGAAGCAAGAGGTAGTAGAAATGCTAGCATGATCTTAGATATGAGTTTAACCGCATATATTTAGCAGTTATTCTTCAGTAACCACACAGTCATTCCATGGTTCTGCTGGAATAACAGCTTCAGCACTTGCTCTGTCTGCAAATACTGCGCGATCTTCCAGAACATCTGTCCACTTTTGTGGAGCAGCATAGTAGATAGGTTTAGTTGTACCTAGTACTTTTTTTGTTCTTTGAATATTAAAAGGCATTTTATTCGTCCCAATCT
>JGI11772J19994_1000214_pt1 | contig 12686 bp, 24 predicted proteins | sample Etolagsurwater0m_FD_19994 | JGI IMG/M metagenome (IMG submission 19994) | reverse complement strand
TGATTTCGCTACATGGATTAGTTCCAAAATCATAGGTAGCATCTCGTCGCTCGTTCTTTGCAGCTTGCTTTTGACTTGCGACTCTAGAGAACACACCTCGTTCTCCTGATCTTGATTCATACAGGCTTGTCCATTCGTTTAAAAACGCCTCAAAGTCAGGCTTCTCTGTGTAACACGCTGAGTTGTTAGCTAGTCCTCGCTGTGGTTCATCGACCCACCACTGTCCGTGCTTGCATCGTCTGATGCGGTCATCGGTGAGGTTACTGAGGCTGATGAGGGCTGACCTTCGGACTCCTCCGACGACGACGATTTGAGCAATCTTGCAGCAAAGATCGTGGCACTCAATGGACGTAAGTTTTCGTCCAGCTGCTCCTTGAAAGAGTTCAACTGTGAACTTGAAAAGATCGATGAGAGGTTCAGGACCACTTGCACGGCCTCCGAAAGTCTTGAGCGGGGCACCTGCAGGTCTAACTCTGCTAACGTCCCATTCGGGAATTTGACCTGAGTACAGCAGTGATACCAACTCCCTAAACGATTTCGCCCATCCGATCTTCGAATCTGCAACATTAATAACTGTGTCGGTTGCATGGAATGTCTCCGCTACATCTGGTAGTTTTGTTATGTACTGACGCTCGACACTGAAGCCTACCCCTGTTCCGCATAGCAAGACGTACATCAGTTCGTCAAAGGCCTTGGGGTGGTCTATAGGCAGGTAGCTACAGTTGAACCCTGCTACGTTGTCACGCTCCAGTGCCTCACCAGCAGTCATCAGTGCCCTCATGCTGGGCATTACGTCCAGCTTGTGTATGGCATCGTACACCTCTTTGCGATCAGTATCTGGCAGATCGTCGCCCCAGAAGTTTACGTAACGTGATACTGTTTCTTCCCAAGTCTCCCTGCGTTTCTCCTCAGGCAAGTACCGAGCGTACCGTGACTTGTGTATGTACTGTTGGTATGCGTCCATCTATTCTGTTACTCCTAGTGTTTCATTAATGATTGCTTGTGCTGCCATCTGTAGCAGCATATATACCCCATCAGGGTACTGCTCATTGGACGCTACTTCAAACATCTCACCGTCCTCGTACATGATAACAGCACACTTTACTTTCCTGCCCTCGTTCTCGTGAGCCATAGCCTTACCAACAAACACAGATAAAAACTCTGAGGTGGGTGTCTCTAGCTTCTCTTCTTTTGTTTTATCACCAAACTTACCTTCAATGACTTTCATGTTTACCTCTCTTGTGGTACTCCTTGCACACTTGGTCAAAGGTTTCCCACATTGAATCAAACTTGATCTCGTACAGTTCCTTGATGGCAAAATATTTGTTAATTATTGCGTCAGATGCTGTAGGGCTGATGTGGTCATTCCACTCTGCGGAGTCTAGGAAGTATCTAGTTACTAGGTCGATGTCCTTAGTGACGTTTGCGAAATCTAACATCTGCTGCTCTAGGTCAAAGATAGCACTCATAAGGCAACCTCTTTGATAAGCCACTCAAGGTAGACACGGGCCTTACGTAAGTCCTCGACACCGTTCTTGTACTCGTAGCGCCAGAGGTACTTCAGGCAGTTACCCTTGAGATACCCCTTGTACTCCTGCGGGTGCATAGATGCCTTGATAGCTTCGATGGCTTCGATAGCGCCCTTGTTGTAGTGATCTGGTTGAGTTACGGGATTGTGGTTGTCGTTAGGGTGAAACAGTTTGCCTGTGAAGGTTTTGCTCTTGTTCATCTTGTCCCAGTCTTCTGGTTTAGCATCGTCTATAGATTTGTAAGAGGCCACTTCTGTATCTCCGTCTGTGTAAGTTGTCCACTCATTCCGCATAATCTTCTTCTAGCTCCTCTTGAAACTGATCTAGTTTACGTAGGAGCTTGTCCTCAAACCTATCCAGCATCTCTTCAGACGAAATCTGCAGGGCTTCCAGAAGATCATCGGGATCGTATAACCGCAACAGACGCTCCTTAATTTCTTCTAGTGTCAGAGACATAATCAACCAACTCCTTAAGTGTATCTATATTATACCATAGAATCTCGTGTTTGTCACACCATTCTGCCATAGTAAGTTTGGTACTTTTACTCACTTTCTGATTAGGCTTCATCAGTACAAATATGAGTTCGTGCGTCCACGGGATTGACCTAGAGATCGAGCGATACTTCTGCGTGTCTCCTGCGCGAAAATATCCTTTGCACTCGATGAGGTAAGTCCGTCCGTTTTGTTCGTACACAAAGTCTGGTGTGTACTTTCGTTCGATGACGTACGGGATCTGGTACGGCTCGTAGCTAAAGCCAAATGGTTGTAACTGCGTTGCAACATCTTTTTCAAACTCCGACCTAAAGTTTCCTAGTTTAGACTTCCGCGACCTTCGGCTCATTGACCACCTCTGTTAAGTATCTGGGTCCGCCTGAGTACAGGAATGTTCTTACTCCGGGCCAGCAGGTATGCTTGTAGGGACAATAGGAACAACCGACTGCGAGCTTTTGATTTCCACTTTTGCCATCTGGTACGGTTTCGTGGCAGTGCTCTGGTGCTTCCGGTTGCTCTACGAGCTTTTTTACACGGTTGATGTGCTCCTCTATGTCGTACGAAATCTTGTCGTACACAGGCGCTTGTGTGTCCTCAGAATCGTACATCAGGTAAGTCAGATGCCCGTTCTGTTTGTCCATAGCTAACCAGCCAAACTTGGTTTCGCCTTCCGAGTGTGCATACCCTTTAATTTGAGCAACGTATCCAAACGGGTCATCAAAAGCGAGACTTCCATCTTTGAATTTTTTAAACCCAAAACTCGACACAGATTTAACATCAGTGACAACACCATCAATTTTGCAATCCATAGAGCCTGTGATACCCGCCACTTCACACTGCTTCTGTTCATCTGTAACCTCGTGTCCTGATAGTCTAGTGAGAAATAAAAGCATCTCTTCGATCAGATGCCCGTACATAAATTTGACGTACGTGTTGGGGGTCATCTCCTCTTGTACGTCTGGGTTGTTGACCACGTTCCAGAGATACCTGTCGTCGCGCCCGATGTTAGACATTCGTAGCTTGCGTCCGTCACGTTTCTCTGTGAACAGGTTTGCCATGAGTCGCTTGCAGTTTTCACCAAAGCGATCAATCTCATCGTACAGATCGACACCTTCTGCTGGCTCCTTCTCAGAAACCACCTTGTAAATGTCGTCTACCAGTGAGTATATATTCATGCTGCGTCCTTGTGGTGGTTAATCCACCGTAGCTTTCGTGTTGCGGGGTCAAAGCCAACGATTCTGACGCCCCTCTCTTTTTGCTCTTTGGTTCTGGTGTTGTGAATCTGTGACTTGTAAAGGGTTTTAATATCAATCAAGATACACTCACCCTCCTTCCATGCCACCATGTCAGCAAAGCCTGTGGCTCCGGGGTTCAAGAACACCTCGTATCCGTTGTCCCAGAGCCAAGTCACTGCGTAAAACTCTGCAACGTCTCCTACTCTATTGCTGTCTGTAATCTTCATCAGTGTGTCTCCGACCACGTATCTCCGACTTGGTACTCCCCGTCGAGGGGACACCTGAGTTCAAAAGAAATGCCAGCCGCCTTGATGCACTCGACTGCGAGCCAGCCGTACTTCTCTGCTTGTTCAGTAGCCACCTCCGATTGTATCTCGTCATGTACGTTCCCCACAAACTTGTAGTCAATGTTGTGCTGTGTCGCGTAGTCATCCAGAAGAACCAAAGCCCTCTTCATAATGATTGCACCAGCCGCCTGTAGCAGTGTGTTCAATGCACTATGTTCTGACCTGACCCAGAGTTTTCTTCCGTCGAGTCCAACGAGATGACCCTTCCGAGACGCCTGTCCAACTCTGTCTCGTAGAGTTTCAAGAGCAGGTGTATTTCGTAGAAAGCGTGTCCTAAGCTCATTGCCATCTCGCGCAGATCCTCCGACGATGCTTCCAATTTTGGCGTCCCCTGCTCCGTAGAGGAAAGCGTAGATGAAAGTCTTTGCCTGAGGTCTTGTTGCAAGTCCTGCAGCAGTTTGATTTCTGGTGTGAATGTCGTCTCTAAGCAAGACATTTGTAAACTCCTCATCGCCCATGTAGTGAGCGAGCATCCGTAGTTCTAGTCCACTAGCGTCAACACCCACTAGCTTACGTCCCTCTGGTACAATCCAGCAGTCACGGCACTCCTTGCCAAACTGAGAGTTGATAGACGGAACCTGTGCCATGTTGGGATTCTGGTGCGTCATACGTCCTGTGATAGCACCGTTTGTTGTAACCCTTCCGTGTACTCTACCGTCGTCCTGTACGTGTTCTATCCAAGAGGATACTTGTGCGTATCGCTTTTGCAAGAGTAGGTACTCAAGTACGAGGACAGCCTCCGGTATATGTTTATTCTCCTCCAGCGTTTTCTCGTCCACTTGCGGCCTACCGGATGGCGTGAGTTCCGACCATACCGCACCTTTAGCTTCAAGTCGTTCTGCCACCTGTTGACGGGAACCGGGGTTGAAGACCGTAACCTTATCCTTAAGACGCTTGCCTGTCTTCTCCGACCACCTTTCCTCAACAATCGGCGGGAACACCCTCTGGAGTTCTTCCTCAATATCATACATACGCTCCTTGAACCTAGCACACAGCGTGTGACACAGCCGTTGATCCAGTAACCACCCGTTGTTCACCTGTCCCTGTATGATCCACTGTACCTGATGCTCCAGATCCTGTGACTCTTTGGAAAACCCGTCTAGCTCCACACGTAGCCTGCTGTACACAGCCTCAGTCAACTCTACGTCACGTATGCAGTAGTCGATCATGGCTGGGGATAACCTAGTCCAGTCCTCGTGGTCGCCTTTTGCAAAGCCTAGGATGTTGCCCCAGTTACGCAGAGAGTGTCCACCAGACCTGCTAGGGTCTGCCAAGCGTGACAGTACTAGAGTGTCAAGGACCATGCTCCGGTCAAAAGTAAAATTCCAAAGACGCTCGACCACAGGAACATCAAAGCCAATTCCGTTGTGGAATACGAATTGAGCCGGTGCTTTACGCGATACATACGCTTTGAAGTCTTTTTCATTGCAGATTACCTCCGCTTCTCCGTTGTGTTGGCAGACCGCACACCAGATAACACTAGGGTCCAGCCCGTCAGTTTCGATATCTACGAAAATTAAGTTAGCCATAGGTGTGAACCATGTGGCAGTTAGCGCATAGAACTCTACACTTTTTAATCTCCTCCCAGACAACCTCTGCTGGTCGCCTCTGAGACAGCAATGTAGCCACAGCCGCGTGTTTACTATTGCGGTCTATGTGGTCAAACTGAAGCGCCGCAGGGTGTTCGTTGTACCCACAGATTTCACAGCCTTTCTCTACCTTGTAATCAAAGAACGGCTTTGTGTAGTTTTTACGCCGCACTGTCGCCTTCTCTGAACAACAATCCTTGCAGTAAGGGTTCAGGCCATCTTTGCGACTTCTGTTCTTATGAAACTCGGAGTGTTCTTTGTCCTGCTTACAGGATGCGCAAGTTTTCAAAACTCAGTCTCCGGTGGGTTAGGGTTAGCGCACTCGTGGATACGCCCTGTAAACTTATCGTACCGTAGCCAACAGGCTGGTCCAGTCTCACCAGAGTAGCGATTCTTTAGGATACGTACTGTGGTCGTATTCCGTATGTCATCGTCCTGATGCTGCTGGTCACGCTCCATGCCTATGACTATATCGGAGAGTTGAGCAATACTCTGGCTACCCCTGAGATCCTGAAGGCTGATGCGTCCTCCGTCCTCGTGTGCAGTGCCAGATGATCTACGCAGGTGCGACACTAGGAACAACGTGATCCCTGTCTCTGCCACCAGTGTGCGTAGCTTGGTCATAATCTCATCTATAGCTTTCCGTTCGTCCCCGTTCTCTTGAGAAGAAACCACGATGGACAGGTGGTCGAGGATGATATATCTGCAGTCGCAGGCCTTTGCCATGTGCCGTACTCTTGAAAGAAGCTCGTCGGCTGACGTTGATCCCCAGTGGTCGAACAGGTAATAACGTCCAGACCCCATCGTTGCTTCCCAATGAGGTCTAAGCTCATCAACAGGCGTGTCCTCCTCCAAGTGTAGTCGCCTAGATGATGCCACCGACATAATTCCCAGAGCTGTCGTTGCGACATCTTCCTCCAGTGCAAGTACACCAATGTTGGCGTCTGTGCGTTGGAGCAAATCGTACTCAAGCTCTCTGATAAACTGGGACTTTCCCATACCACTACCGCTGGTGATAGTGACCAGCTCAAACGGTCTGTGTCCTCTTGTGATTTCATTTAGTCCATCCCACGGGTACGGTATGCTCTGTACCTGCCGCTTGTTTACCAAAGCCTCCCATGTGTCAGCACCAGCGATGATACCGTCTGGTCTGTACACCTTTGCGTCCCACCACGCCTGTGTAAACTCTTGCACCCTGTTAGCCATCAGCATTTCACTGGCATCCTTCAAGGGTAGCTTACATATCTTCAGCTTGTTAGGACTAAAGAGGTCTTTGATCTGCTCTACAGCTAACTCTCCAGCCTTGTCTTGGTCAAAGCAAAGTACCACGTTATCGTAGCCCTCAAGCCACTCCAGCTGTGCTTTGATCTCCTTTGACGCACTACTAGCGCCTGATCTAAGTGATACCACATCGTACTTCTGTCCGAACATTTCGTAGACAGACATGGCGTCCAGTTCACCCTCAGTGATCGTGACAAACTTGCCCCTGCCACGGCACTGCTTCTGACCAAACAGACCTATGTTGGACATGGTGCCCGACGATAGGAAGTCCTTGGTCTTGACCACGCGAGACTTAGCGGCAACTAGCTCGCCCGTGTCTACATCGTAGTACGGGTAGTAGTGCCTAGCGATCTTACCGTTAGCATCGTACTCCACCGTGACCTGATAGTGCCTAGTGGTCTTGGCAGACAAACGACGCTCTGGTATCTCAGCTACCACACCGCCCATGTTTAGGTTACTAGGTGTTGTCACCTGTGTTTCCTCTCCGGTTTCACCGTTTACGTGATAGTCACAGTCGGCAGAAAAACAGTGGCGGCCCCCATTGGAGTAAACCGCCACATTGTTCCTACTACCGCACTTGGGACATTCCTCGTGGTGTAGGAATTTAGAGTCCATCAGAAGTCCACAGCCTCCTCAGATACTTCTGCTAACTCTAGCACCTTCACAGCCTCCAGATAAGTTGGAGTACCATGGACAGGATGTGCTGGACCTGTCTTGTACTTCAGACGTACACGAGAGTTATAGGGAACCTCGCCCTCAAAACGATCACCTTCGGAATTGTACATACCGATGGTGTACTTGGACTTAAACTTGCGTTGCTTGTTGCCCTCGTACTCCTTGATCTTGACACCCTGTGACGCCAGTGTTGCAGCATCGTCCTCTGACATGGTGATTGTCATTGAGAAAGAGCCAGTGTCCTGACCGTTGTACACATCGTGCTTGGTGACGTTGCTGAAGTTTACTACACCTTCGATAACTTGACTTGCCATTGAGATAATCCTCGTTAGTTAATTAACTGTACCCAAAGGTACACCAATAGTATACCACGGACCTCCTGTGTTTGCAATTAAATGTTTACCCAACCGTAATTATTCACAACTTTTATTGAGATGTACCCATCAGGGTGAAACTCGTAGGCCTCTTTCAGCGATTCAACAACCTTGAGTACTGCCTGATCTAGCTCTGGCCTCATGTGTGCGCCCATGAACGGAATACGCGCTAGTTCTTCCAGAGATCCGTCTGACTGGTGTTCGTACACAATAATCACACAGTCGTGCCATAAGTCAGCTTCAGTTACTTCTGTAGTAACTTCTGTAGTAACTCCTGTAGTATTACCCATTAGTTTATTCCTTTAGTTTATATCTTTAGTAGTCCTTAATACTACTTAAGATGTTATCATAGTTCTCCTGTAATTGCAACACATCATCCTGTGAAATAATACCGTCATTAGGTATTGACTCCATGTTCTCAAGCTCCCAGTGGGTAGCTATGGATACTGTCAAACATTCTGTACACAAATCGTAGTGTACCCCGTTAGCATCTTTCTTTGCTGTCTCTACGTCATCTAATATAACGTCACACGCTTTACATCTCATCATAATCTCCCTGACCAAACTTCTCTGGGTCTTTCCTAGTAACCAAAATTATGGCGTTTATTACGCAAAGAAATAAGCCCACTGCCCAAAAACCACACCAGAGTAAAAACAAACTAAACAAAAAATCCATTATCCGTTGTCCTCCGGTCCAAAGATTTGACCAAACGCCCTGCACAATTCGTTGTAACTCATGGCGCTGTACTTCTCACGTATCGACGTACGTGCAATGGCAACCACCGTTGCAAAGTCGATAAAGCCTAGCTCGTACTCTGTCAAGTCTTGTATCATCTGCTCCTGTGACAGATCAGGTTCGTTGTGTTCAAACATTATCTATCCCCTGTTGCTATACTGATTATCCAAAAGATTGCCACTGCCGCTATAAAACACCAAATCATGCCGCCTCCCGTCCGTACCAGCGCATAGGGATACCTCTAGCGTCCCAATCGTCTGCTTTGTAGTTGTAGTACACCTGATAGCCTAGCACAGCATCGGGTCGCTTGCACTCGTCTGGCATACACTGTGGTGGGTCAGTGAAACCACCGTCAGGGATGCCGTTAGGGGGCCACATAAGCGTCTCTGAGTGCTTTTGGATGGTGGCGTGTACCTTACCATAGCGTCGGGTATATTCGTCTCCTAGAGCCTCTAGATGCCTTCTAAGCCATCTGTAATTATGGCGACTCTGACGCACCCACACTGCGCTGGGGTGGTTCTTGTGCGTAGACTTGTACGCAATCTGCCCACCGTCTAGCTCATTGTGCGCCGTGCTGAGCAGCTGTGCTGTCTCTAGAATCATTTTGACTACGTGTCGGTCACACTGTAGCTTTGCTGCCTCGTGTGGGTCACGTGATAGGTAAAATATGTTCATTTTTTCACCCTTTTGTGCTTAATGCAGCAACACTCGTGTGGCTCGTATTCAATTCGTTGCCAACCTTCAATGTTCTCTGGTTTAACGTGAGTATAGAGGGCTAAAAACTCCACGATTTCCTCTAACCTGTATCTGTCGTAATTATCTATCCGCTCGCCTACCTGAAAATTGGGAACACTCAATAAATCACTCAGCACAAACTCAATAACCTTTTTATCTTTTGCGTATGTTTTCATGGTTCCTCCCCATGTGGTTCTCCGATCCCGTGTTTATAGTACTGCTCGTGTCGGTACTCGTCCTCGCAAGTCTCGCACAAGCCCGTGTCAATGTCAACACTATCGACAATCTCGTAACACCCGCCGCAGATGTGCGTGTACTCTATTTCCGTTAGTCGCTTGTACGGGCCTGTGCCGTCAAAGTAGTGACTGTAGTCGCTGTATACGTCGTCTTCGTTCATGTCTATCGCTCCCCTAGTATTCCTCTGAAAAGATTAGCCAAGTGGTTATCAAAAGACAACCAAAGCCCCACAACCATACAACATCGTTTTCCATTAGTCAAACCTCCCAATTTTAGTCTCGCCTGTGTCGTTGTCTCTGATAGCCGTGATCGCGTAAGGGTAACAGTACATGGTAAAACGCTCCCGAAACGCTATTGTGGCGTACGGTTGCAAGTCTGGATCTTCTGGTGACTGGTACGCGCCAGAGTCTGCTACAGTCCCGCCGAATGGGTACTGAAAGCCCCCAAACTGATAGATTTCATCCATCGCATCCGCTAGGCTGTCTAGTGTGCCCGTGTCGCCTAGGTTTTGCGTAGCGCTGATAAAAAACTCTGGCAACAGCCCCAGATACTCCCGTGTGGCTTCTGGGTATACCTTAGAAGGATCCCAGCTTACTGTGTACTCTTTCATGGTGTTATGCTCCTGTGGTTGCAATTACGTCTCGCTGTCTCTTTTCCATACTGCGCCCGTGTCCGATATAGGCTACCACGGAAACGCTTTTATCCCAACACGCTCGGCATTTGTCGCATTTACCGGCGCGTGTGTACGCTTCGCAGACTACGGCATCTGTGGGCACCGTGTCAAGCGTTGCAATGGTGCTAGTAGTGCTACCCTGTATTGTCTCGCCTGTAATGCTGTCGGATGACAAGCGCACCACTACGTTAGGCAGTGACTCTAGTCTCGCTAGCACTAGCGCAAACTTCTGAAACTTGTGCATCCGTGTGGGTATCCAGTGTTTAACCCATGGTGTACGCTCGCAGACTTCTAGGATTTTCCTAGCGAGTCTGACGTCATACATATCGCCACTGTCAAACCACCGGAAATATCTGTCGTTGTCTAGCTCTGACACCATGTCGTCTGCCCAGTCGTCACGCTTCCAGTCGTCTCTGTTGTGCTCACGTGGTGCACGGACACTCTTAAACCTGTAGTTTCCCGTAGTCGCATAGCATCCGCTACACGCTGGCACTAGTGCACCACTGGCATCTCTGGACGCTGGGCATGTGTCTAACGCTTGCAGTGACCACGATCTACAGGGCATCTTTGATGCCTTCGATAGTTTCAACATGGTTAAATCCCCCTAGTGTCTAGCACTATATCTGTTGCGATACCCCGCACCGAATACATGAGATCATAAGAGTATAGCCTACCCTCTGCGCCCGTGTAAGTCTCATGGGCAGAAATTAGTCTATTATCTACCCTAAATTCCCATAGTCCGCTGATGTCATTTTTGGCTACTCTTAAATGCCTAGTGTTTGTCATCTTGTTTTGCTCCTATGGGGTGGCTGGTGTGTCCCCGCTCGCCGTGTGTACATAGTGCCACAACCAGAGATAAACGCAAGTATTATCTTTTGGTAATTTTACCACGTTTGGACTATTGACAACCTTTGTTGTCTCGTGCTATTCGCGTGTGCGCGTGTGTATAAAAGGCCACATGAATTTATCCCTTGACATCTTGTGTCGTCTGTGGTTGGGGTGTAGCCATAGTGTAGCCAGAGGGTCCAACACTGGCACACACACTCTGTCAACGTGAATATTACACTTGATTACGTGTGTCATCTGTGGTTGCGGCCTTAGGTTTACCCCATGCAAAACCCGTGCCAACTTTGGGGGCCTCTCGTGTTGGCATGAGTTGTGCTATAGCAAGACCCGTGCCAACTTTAGCAGCTCGCCTTTGGTACTATTACCGTTGACACGCGAGTTGGTCTTGTGTTATCATGGGGTGGGCCTTGTGTTGACACCGGGGAGGGGGTTGACTTGTGTTTACTTTTGTAGTAGCCACCTCTGTTCACAAGAGGGTCAATTTAGGCTAAAAACTAGAAAAAAGAACATAATTTATACACTAGCTAACCACTTGTTTTACCTCGTGTTTCCACAGGGGCGGGACTATAGTCATAAATATGGGTGTCTTTAGTACTATTTGTGATAAATTAACACTAAATAATGCTTGACTTTTGAGTAAAATTATGGTATAATAATAAGCAGATACTAGGTTGTATTTAGTACAGCAGATGTAGGGCTAAGTTTGAATGTTGAATAGTTCGTATAGATCCCCTCTTCTGTTGCAACCTAGGCAGGGGACTCATGCGAACTCACGTTAAACACAAGGATACTGGATAATGTCTGAAGAGACACCCAAAAAAAGAGGCAGAGGAAGGCCACGTAAGGGTGAAATTGTAGAAAAGACTGCAGGGAACCGTGGCAAAGTAGGTAGACCCAAGGGTGATGCCTCTATCATTAACGAGTACAAGGCTAGAATGTTAGCCTCTCCTAAGTCAGAACTAGTACTACAAACGATATTTGACGCTGCAACTAACGATGACCACAAGAATCAGGCGGCGGCTTGGAAGCTAATCATGGATCGTATCCTCCCTGTGGGCGCATTTGAGAAGGACGTAATCAAAGATGCAGGACGAAACGCGATACAGATTAATATCACTGGGGTGGGAAGCACGACAATTAGTGAGAGCGTTGAATCAGGAGAAGAAATTGATGGAGAAGCAGTTGATGTCACGGGACAAGTTTGACGAAGTACTAGAAGAGGCCCTAGGATACGTCACAAGGGTAGGAGATGCCACTAGTCAACTAGTAAACGTAGCTATCCTATGGGGTGACAACGCTAATGAGTCCGTCTCAGGGCGATCACACAGGCTCAAGGACACTCACAAGGCTTGGGGATGGCTAAATGCCTCCATTGACTACGTATTTGATGAGGATCACTGTGAACGTGCGTACCTCAACGACGTAGCTAGGGCAGAGAAGACGGTACAAGAAGCAAAACCTAAGAAAAAGAAGTGAAATACTTTAGTACTTCTGAGTTTGACTGTCAACATACAGGTGAGAACCGTATGGAGCCTGAGTTTTTACTCAAGTTAGACGCACTCAGGGAAGCCTGCGGGTTTCCTTTTGTTATCACCAGCGGCTACAGAAGCCCTGACCACCCGATAGAGGCTGTAAAAGAGATACCGGGAACACACGCGCAAGGCATAGCAGCAGACATAAAAATAACTAACTCTGCTCAACGGTATACGATAATAAGAGAAGCCTTAGCACACGGCTTTACTGGTCTAGGGGTCGCTGGTGACTTTATTCACGTAGATACACGGGGCACAGTCCCTGTAATCTGGACTTACTAACTATGTTGTACACAAGAAATACTAATGTTACAACCACAGATGTAGCCACTATGGTTACTGTTCCTAGTGGTTACGTAGCGCACTGGAACATGCTCTTTGTTAGTAACTTAGGTGGCTCTACTA
>JGI11772J19994_1000210_pt1 | contig 12843 bp, 16 predicted proteins | sample Etolagsurwater0m_FD_19994 | JGI IMG/M metagenome (IMG submission 19994) | reverse complement strand
ATTACAATCGGAAACAATGCGACATGGTCGGTAATATAAATAGATTTTATACTTATATATATAAAAGACCTGATGGAACACCATTTTATGTAGGAAAAGGAACTGGTGATAGATATTTAAGACATTTAAATAAAGCTAAAAAACAAATTAAATCTAAATTAATTGTAATACGCATAATACAAAAAATACTAAAAAATGGACAAGAACCAATTATAGAAAAGCTAATAGATAATGTAGATGAGGAACTAGCATTTTTTATTGAACAAGAATGTATTGATAAATTTGGAAGAATAAATAACAATACAGGTATATTAGCTAATTTAACAGATGGTGGAGAGGGTTCATCTGGATATAAATGTTCTAAAAAAACTAGAGAAAAGTTAAGAGCTGCTAATATTGGTAAAAAATTATCAATAGAGCATAAAAATAAAATATCAAAAACTATGTCTGTAAAACATATTGGTTCTAATAATCCTTTTTATGGTAAAAAGCATAGTAAAGAAACATTGGAAAAAATATCAGAATCATCAAAATCAAAACCAACTAAATATTGGTTAGGTAAAAAATTTAGTGAGGAACATTTGGAAAAATTAAGAATACAAAAAACTTGCCCACATTGTGGAAAAATAGGAAGAGGAAGTGCGATGAATAGATACCACTTTGATAACTGTAGGAGTGTTGTATAATGGTGACTTCAATCAAGGGAAATGATACAAGTACATTTGGTGGTGAAATAAAAACCAACAATGATTCTATTATAAGTAATAGACCTGTTGTTAGAGTTGATTTATCTGCTGACCAATCTATAAGTGATGCAACTTGGACAAAAGTACAGTTAGACACAATAGTTACAGATACAGATTCAGCATATGATGCAACAACTAATTATAGATTTACTGTTCCTTCTAATAAAGCAGGACTTTATCAAATAAGTGCTATGGCAGGTTATGATGTTGGAGCTAATACTAATTTAGTAAGAAATATATTACAGATACAAAAGAATGGAAGTTTTTATTATCCAAGAGCTGACCAAAACTTTACAGCTAGTTATGCAAGATACGGTTATTTATCATTAAATATAATAGTAGATTTAATTGAAGGTGATTATATTGAATTATTTGCTTATTGTGATGATACATCAGGTAATCCAGTACTAGATGCAGCCAATTGTAGTATAAGTATACATAAATTAATAGGATAAATATGAGTACAGTAAAATCAAAAAAACTACAAGTCGGAACAGATGCTACTTCCTCTAATAACTTTACCATCTATCAACCAGCAACACCTGATGGAACATTAAGAATTGGTGTAGGTAATGCAGATAGTCCTACAGAGGTAGGTAGGTTTGACAGTAATGGATATGTAGCAACTAAAAATCCAGCATTTAAAGCAACAGTATCTTCTGCAAAAAGTCTTACAGGTGGAGCATACTATAAAGTTCCATTTGATTCAGTAAATTTTGATACTGTTGGAAGTTATGATACATCTAATTATAGATGGACTCCTAATGTTGAAGGATATTACCANTTTAATGCTTATGTGCAAACAACATCAGGAGTGGGTCAACATGGAGGATTTGCAAAAAATGGAAGTATTGTAGCATATGGAACAAATCATTCAAATGTAGCTCATTATGGAGACCAAAATAGTTGTATGTTATATATGAATGGAACAACTGATTATATAGAATATTATTTATTAGTAGGTTCTACCACAAATACAACATTTTCATTATCAACTGTTTGGTTTGATGGTGCGTTAGTTATGTCAACAAGATAAGGAAAAACAATGACACTTTACGAAAAAATTAAAACACTTTACACAGAACTAACTGATGAAGACTTTATGCCACATGGAGGTGGTACAATCATGCTTCAGAATGACAGCGATGGTCGTGGTGACTATATAAAAGAATGGCACCATACATTAGCTAAACCTACACAGGAACAATTAGACGGAGTTCAGTAATGACTATTAGTATTAAACCCACAGCATCAGGTTCAACGATAGAGCAAGACGGAAGTACCATACTTACTGTTGACGGCAGTGGGAATATTACGCCTAGTAATCAACTATATCCCAAAGTTCCATCGTGTCATGCGTATGGAAATGCAGACCAATCCATCACAACAACAACATGGACTAAAATTCAATTGAATGACAAAGACTGGGATACGACTAGTGATTTTGACACTACAAATTATAGATATACCCCATCAGTAGCAGGTTATTATCAAATGAATATGTGTGTAAGATTTACTAATTCAGGTTCACTACAGCACGCACAAGTCGCTATTTATAAAAATGGTAGTTTATATCGTAGTTTTAGTAATTTAAGAGATATTGTTTCTGTTAGTCCCCAGCACCTTGTTGGTTCAGGTTTAGTTTATTTAAATGGTTCAACAGATTATATTGAGATGTATGCTAATTTAGTAATGACCTCACCTGTTTTAGATTTTGCTGATACTCATTCTCGTTGTTGGTTAGAAGCACACCTAGTGAGCGTATAATGTTTGGTATAGCCGCATTTTCTCAATCACCCTTTAGTTCTCTAGCAGGTGCAGTCTTACTTGGACAAGCAAGTGTATCGGCTGACGCTACAGTTGTATCTACTGCTGTACGCTTAAGAACATCATCTGGTGATATATCATCTACTGCCACAATAACATCTGATGCTATTCTTATACTAAATGGTGTAGGTAATATCAATGTTGCAAGTGCAGTAACCATAGATGCTACACGCTTAAGAACAGTCTCTGGTGCAGTAAACGCTACAGCAAGTGCAAGTGTCACCTACTTAAGAATTAGAACAAACAGTGGTGCTATTGCAGGTTATGCACTGTTTGATGCAGAAGGATTCTCTCTCGCAGTTGCAAGTGGAACAATATTCTCTAATGTCAGTGTAACAGCAGATGGCTTTAGTGAAGCAAGGGCTACAGCAAGTATAGATGGTGATGCAACTGTATCCTGTCTAGGTGGTTTAATAGCAGATGCAGATGGTAACATCAACGCAACAGCATTAGCACAATGTCTAGCAAATGCTACATTTAGTGGCGATGCAATTATAGATGCAAACGGAACAATTACAGCACTAGGTTATGTACTAGGCGAAGAATGGTCAGATAGTGATGTTGGTACAGAAGTATGGACTGACTCTACTACTGGAAGCGAAATATGGGTGGAAGACACACCTGAATCAAACACATGGTTAAGACAAGGATAAAACATGGCAAAAACCAAAATATCAGAATACGATTCAACCGCAGCTAATAATACCGATGTAGATGGTATTAACATTGCAGAGAGTTGTCCTCCATCAGGCATTAACAATGCTATTCGTGAGGTCATGGCACATTTGAAAGACTTTCAGTCTGGAACAAGTGGTGACCCATTTACCAATTCTAGCACTGTTACATCATCAGGCACATTAGCAGTTACAGGTAATTTAACATTAGATGGTAGTGCAGGCACATCTGGTCAAGTTATCGTATCACAAGGTTCAGGCAACACTCCAATATGGGGAAGTGGTTTCCCAAGCGGTGGTATTATTATGTGGTCTGGTACGATTGCTACTATTCCCAGTGGTTGGTTATTATGTGACGGAACAAGTGGTACACCTGACTTACGAAACAAATTTGTTATTGCTGCACACTCTGATGATGGCGGTGTAGCTAAAACAACAGTTACAGGGACAGCAGCACAATCTGGTGGTAGTAAAGATGCAATCGTAGTAAGCCATACCCATACGGCTTCTGTTACAGATTCTGGACACACTCACTCATTAAATGGAGAAGGTATATTTGGTCAAGCAACAGATGGAACAGGAACACCATCCTCTGGATTTACTGGCGGATATCCTCTTGGTCAAATTAATGGTATTAATTCTGCTACGACAGGCATAACAGTGTCTAACTCAACAACAGGTTCTAGTGGCACAAACGCTAACTTACCTCCATACTATGCACTTGCATTTATAATGAAATCTTAAGGAATTATTATGCCAAAACAATTTAATCAAAATTTAACTGAATTTGAACAAAAAAGACTAGAGGCATATCCTGATATTAAAAACCAATTAGATATGTTATACCATGATATTAAATCTGGTAATTTAGAAAATGGAGCTTGGATAAAAGCAATAGATGCAGTAAAAAATAATATTGCAAAAGGGTAATTCATGGCAACTAGAATACAATTTGAAGAATGGTTACCTGACCAACCATCAGTAACCTCCCTACGAGATGCGAAGAATGTATTTCCTACTAGCATAGGATACTCACCTTTTGCAAACGCAGAAGATTTCTCTGGTAATGCAAGTGAAAACTTAAACTCTGTATTTGGTTCTAAATACGGTGATGAGGTTGCTATCTTTGCAGGTGGTGGAACAAAACTGTTTAAACTAGATGCAACAGACTTATCGCTAGATGATGTCTCCAAAGCTGGTGGATACAGTGGCGGTACATGGCATTTTGTGCAGTTTGGTAAAGTGGTAATTGCAGCTAATAATCAAGCTAAATTACAAGCGTGGACGATTGGTTCATCATCAGCATTTGCTGACCTAGACACTAATGCTCCTGTTGCTAAATATGTCACTGTAGTACGAGACTTTGTAGTATCAGCTAATATTGGTGCAGGAACAGACACTAACAAAGTACAATGGTCAGATATTAACGATGAGACTAATTGGGTATCTGGTACAACATCACAATCAGATTATCAGGTCATTCCTGATGGTGGTAACATTACTGGATTAACAGGTGGCGAGATAGGACTTATCTTTTTAGAAAAGTCTATTGTGCGTATGTCTTATGCAGGCTCACCATTATTCTTCCAGTTCGACACCATATCAAGAGGATTAGGCTGTATTGAAGGTAATTCTATTGCCCAGTACGGAGCTACATCATTCTTTCTTTCTGATGACGGTTTCTATAAATGTGATGGTCAAACAGTTACAGGGATTGGAACAGAAAAAGTAGACAGATACTTTTACAGCGATGCAGATTTAACAGACCTAGATTCTATGTCAGCATCTGTAGACCCTATTAAAAAATTAGTGGTATGGAACTATGCTAATGTAGATGGTGGTCGCAGTGTGTTAGTTTATAACTGGCAACTAAATAAGTGGTCAAGAGTTGAGACTCTAACTACAGGTGTGGGTAGTATCACTACGACAGGTTACACCCTAGAAGGCTTGGAAGCAGTATTGGGATACACTAATATTGATACATTACCTGCATCACTGGATGATAGATTATGGGTTGGTGGTAAGTTCTTATTTGCAGGATTTCAAGATGCAAAGATTGTGACCTTTACAGGCTCTACCTACAATTCAGAACTCATTACACCAGACCTAGAAGTAGGATATAACTCTGTGGCTACATTAGTCAGACCACAAATAGATAATGGTAGTGCAACTGTTAAAGTCGCATCAAGACGAGAACTAGACGATAACATACAATTTGGTTCATCTGTTACTACATCATCTGAAGGTCGTGCAAGTGTGCGTAGTGCAGGTCGTTATCATCGTTTCTCTATCAGCCCTACTGGTAACTGGACAAACGCAACTTCTATCGATGTAGACTTTAAGCCACAAGGTAACCGATAATGGCAGTTAGTAGATATAGAAGACTACAACCACAGTACGCAGATACTCGTGAGATTGCAGAAATTACCAACCAAGTTCTAAATGGTAAAACAAACAACACAGGCGAAGTAACATTACCACATGGTTCAGGTGGTGGTAGTGCAACCTATACGGTAAATGATGAAAGAGCAGGATTTAATTCAGTTATCTTATTTATGCCTTTATCTAATACCTCTGCTGGCAAATTAACTAGCATTTATGTTAGCCAAAGAAATAAAGGTAGTTTTGTAATCACATATAATGACAGTGGTTCTACTGATATTGAATTAGCATATGTTATAATAGGGTAGTGTATATCTAGGATTCTTTCATGGAAACTAACCTATTTGTAGTTCCTACAAACCATATTCACCAATTCTGGGATCTAGCTGTTCCTCACTTACAAAAAGCTATCGATGTAAGCTCTGGTGAATTTACTATAGATCAATTAAAACAATTTGTCGCACAAGGACAGTCAGACTTACTCCTTGTGATGGACGACAACAAACAATGTCACTGTGCATTTACAGTGCAGTGGATAAACTATCCTAATGACAGAGTAGCCTACATTACTTATATCGGTGGAGTCACTAATAAGAAATGCTGGAATCAATTCTGTACATGGGTAAAGAACAATGGTGGAACAAAGATACAAGGTTCTACCAAACTGGATGGTATCGTCAGATTATGGCGTATCAAATGGGGTATGCAACCTAAATATACACTAATGGAGTTAAAATTATGACCTTTCTAAAAATCTTTAAAACCTTCTTTGGATTGAATCCAGATGCGTTTACCTTTTACGGTGGCGGTGGTGGAGGTGGTAGTAGTAAACAAACCACACAACAACAGCTAGACCCTACAGTTCGTCCATTCGTAGAGTATGGTTTACAAGAGGCAAAACAGTTATACCAATCAGACACTCCTAATTACTACCCATACCAAACATATGTAGACCCTAGTCAACAAACACAACAAGCATTACAAGCTGCACAAACAAGAGCATTAGCAGGTAGTCCATTAGTACCAGCCGCTCAACAACAACAGCTTGCTACAATACAAGGTCAAAATTTAGGTCTCAATCCATACTTTGCTAACGCACTACAAGGTGCAGCAGGGGTTGCTACTACACAGTTCCAAGATGCTTTATCTAACATTGCATCTCAAGCATCACAAGCTGGTCGTTATGGCTCTGGTGCTATGGCTAACTTACAAGACAGAGCATCTACCAATTTAGCTAAAGAACTAACAAGCAGAGCTGGAGAACTAGCTTATCAGAACTATGCGGCTGAAAGAGCAGCACAGGAAAGAGCAATACAGCAAGCACCTGCAATGGCACAAGCAGATTACCAAGACATTCAACAGTTACTCAATGTAGGTCAAACTGCTGAAGACTATCAAAGACAAGCTCTTGAGGCTGATATTGGTCGATTTGAGTTTGAGGAAAACAAACCTTACACTAAACTACAATCTTACCTATCTGCTGCATACGGTGCTCCTATGGGTCAAGTATCTACAACCACATCGTCAGGAGGTAAGTAATGGCAGCTCCATTAGTAGGTGCAGGTATAGGTGCAGTAACATCTATGGCTATGGGTCGTGATCCGTTACAAGGTGCATTATTAGGTGGTGTTGGTGGTGGATTGTTTGGTGGTGCTGGTGGTATAGGCTCTGGATTTAAAGAGCTAGGGGCTAGTGGTTTATTTGGTTCTGCCGTTCCAAGCACAGGTGCTACCGTTGCAACATCTACTCCAGTAATGGGTGGTTTAGAGTTGGCAGGTGCTACAACTGGTGCTGTCGGTGGTGCAACAACCACTGCTGGAACTATAGGTGCTGGTGCTAGTGATTATGTAGGTCGTTTTGTTCCAGAAAATTTAGTTAATAGTACAGGTATTCCAATGGATAGTACAACATCTGCGTTAGCAACAGGTGCTTCTCAAGCAGATAACATGCCATTGTTAATGACAACAGAAGGTGCAAAAGGCACACAGCCTAATCTTTTTGATAAAACAAAAGATTTGCTATCTCCTTCTGGAGGTTATTCAGAAGGTGACAATATTGCACAGAAACTGTATCAAGCTGATCCTGCTTCATCACAAATATTAGCACAAAACTTATTGTCTCCAAATCAACCACAAGTTGATATGTCAGCAGATATACAACCTATTAAAAGAGGAGTATCTCAAACAACAGCAGGAACACCATTGGATGTTAAAACTCAAAGCGATTTAGAGTTAGCTAAAACAGTTGTTGGTGATAGTGTAGGTGGTGCTTTAATGCCATACAGAACAGAAGGTTTTGGCGGTGTTAATATGATTCGTGAACCAAAAAGAAAATTTTATTAAGGATAAATTATGGCGTTTAAACTAACAGACTTGTTAAAAAACATTAACTTGTTTCCTACTCCAAGTGTATCTCGTTTAGAAAAGTTTACTAAACCAGAATATGGAGGTTTACTGTCAGAAGAAGATGTTAAATCTGCACAAGCACAATCCAATTTAACTGGACTATTAACTACTGCATTAGGAGCATATGCTGCACCTAAAACTAAAAGAGCTGGTAGTATTCTTCCTTACCTTGCAGAAGCATATGTTACAAAGGGTATGCCTACTGCTGGTAATGTAGGAGATGTTGCTTTATCTAGCGTTATACAAGGTCAAAAATTAAGACAACTAGGAAAGACAAACGAATTGACTAAACAGTTGTTGCAAGACCCCAGAGTAAAAGGTGACAAAGCAAGAGAATTATTAGCATATACAGATGCTCCTGGTTTAGCAAAACAGTTAGACGAAACCATTAATGTAAGACAAGGTACAGATGTTATTAAGAAAAAAGCTGGCGGAGGTTATGAAGTGGTTTACAGTAGTCCTAAAGCATCTACAGTAAAACCGTTTAAACTGCCAACATCAGGGCAAGTAGGGTATGTTAATAATATATTACAAAGAGAATTGCCAGATAGTGATACCAAAAAAATTGCTCCATATGTTACAGATCAAATTGCTGTATTAAAAAGACAAAATCCAAATCTTTCTAATGAGGATGCAATTAAGATGGTAGTCGAGGATATGAAAAAATCAGGTGCAATTACCTCTAGAGGTGGATTAACATATATTCCTTTTGTTGATAGTTATGGAATTGACATTTCAAAAGCAAGCCCAATACAAAACACACCAACAGAAACAGGTCCTCAAGTTGGAGACACTGCTGTAGATGCACAAGGAAATACAGCAATTATTACAGGTTTTGATGAAAACGGTGACCCTATATACGAAGAATATTTTGGAGGTTAATTAATGCCATTTGATCCATCTACTGCTAGGATTATACAAAGATCAAACGATGGTGTATCTAATCCTGAAGAGCAAGAAAAAGAAATAAAAAAAGGATTTGACCCATCCACAGCTAGAGTTGTTCCAAAATCAGAAGCTGCCCTTTCGGATAAAATTGCTTATGGTTTTGAAAAAGGCGAAAGTGATGTTACTAATACAAGAACTATTCTTGAATCTAAATTTCCTTCTATATACAAAGCCAATAAATATTTAGAATACTCTGTTCCTAAACGAACAGAAGATGGAAAGTTTAAAGTATATTCTATAGAAGAAGGAAGAGCTGAAGCAGAAAAAGAAATTGCAAAGTTTGATACTTTAAAAACAGAAGATCAAAGAAGAGAATATCTTAATAAACAAAAGCAAGACTACATTAATAAAAAATATTCTTACTTATCAGAGGAAGACAAAAACTCTGGTGGTGCAATGACAGGAGAAATACTTAAAGCTCTGGCTACTCCAACTACAGCAATACCTATAGACAAACTTATGAAGTTTGAAAAAGGATTAAAAGGTTTATCTAAATTTGCAGGAGTATCTGGTGTATTTGGTGCAGAGTATTCAGCTCTAGATCAGTATGCAAAGACTGGAAAAATAGACCCTAAACAATTAGCTATAGATACAGGTATATCTGCTGTAGGTGGAGGTGTTATTAAAACAGGTATAGATGGTGCTGGACAAATTATTAAAAAAACATCTAATGTTTTACAAGACATGGCTGATGCTAAAAAGAATAAAACTAAAATTGTTCAAGCAAATGATGTTATAGATGAAATAGAGTTTTACGGTGCTAAAGCAGTTAAGGATGGCGTTCCAGAAAATCAAGTCATGCAATCTATTTCAGACGAAACAGGCTTACCTGTTAATCAAATTAAAACTATAATTAATCAAGCTGACAAACCTCCAAGAATACCTAAAACAAAAGAAGAAGCACAAAAAATATTTGATGTTACAGGTTTTAATAAACAAGATTTTGGTAAAACTCATCTTGCTAAAACTATAGTTCCAATACATACAACTTTAAAAAATTTACATGGAAAGACTGGTGCTAGATTAAGACGGTATAGCTATGATTCAAATATAAAAAATAAGGAACTTTTAGAAAGAGTAAATCCTTTTTTGCAAGACTTGCAATTATTATCTAAAGCAAGACCTCAATCATATAAAGAAATATCAAAAAATTTATTTAATGGTAACTTTGGAAATGTTCAAAAGATTTTAAAAAAAGAAATCCCAACTCGTGATATTAATTTTAAAGAAACTGTAAAAGTATTAAATGAAATTCGTGATGAGCTATATAAATACAATCCTAAAATGGGAGGAATAACAAATTACTTTCCAAGAAAAGTAGAGGATTTAAAAGGTTTTTATAAAGCAATTGGCAAACCTGCCACATCAAGAATGAGAGCTGCATTAGACAAAAGAGCTAATGATCTTGGAATAAGAACTATAGACCTTCCAGAAGATGAAGTTGTTAAAATTGCAAACCAGCAATTAAAAGGTTCTTTTGTTAGAGGCGGTGGACCTTCATTTACAAAAGAAAGAACTGTGATGGAAGTTGAAGATGCAGTTATGCCGTTCTATCAAGATGCAAAAGAAAGTTTAACTAGATACATTAGAAGTTCTGTAAACAATATAGAACAATCAAAATTTTTTGGTAAAAATTTAACATTTAAAGATGAAGGCAGTAATTTAATAGATATTAAATCTTCTATAGGAAAATTAATAGCTGATGATATAGATGAGTTAGGCGACAGAGCAGATCAAATTGGAGAATTATTAGAAATAAGATTTTCTCAAGGAGAAATGTCTCCTGCAAGAGGCATGCAAAATTTAAGAAGTATGGTGTATGGAGCTACTATTGCAAACCCAGAATCAGCATTAGTGCAGATGGGTGATTTAGGAGTATCTTCTTATATGCAAAAATTTGGTAATGCTTTTAAATCTATGGTTGGTGACAAAAAAGTTACTATGGAAGATTTAGGTTTAGAAGATATTGCTGCTGAATTTAATGATTCAGGAAAATTATCTAAAGCTCTTGATAAAGCATTTACATATACTGGGTTTAGAAAAATAGACCGTCTTGGTAAAAACACATTAATTAATGCTGCTTTAAAAAGATATAAGTCTATAGTAACTAACAAAGGAAAATACGCAAAAGAATTTGAAGAATTTAAAAATAAATATAAAGATTCTTTTGATGAAGATTCGTTTAAACAGTTAGGTGATGATTTAAAAAATGGCGTTGTATCTGATGATGTAAAGTTTTTGTTGTTTAATGAATTAGCCGATGCTCAACCTATTACATTAGATGAAATGCCACAATATTACTTGCAATTTCCTAATGCAAGATTAGTTTATGCTTTAAAATCATTTACATTAAAACAGTTAGATTTGTTGCGTAAAACTGTATATGACCAATGGCAGGCTGGGAATAGAAAAGAAGCAGTAAGAAACGCTGGTGCATATCTTCTTATGGTTACAGGAGCAAACACTTCTGTAGACCAAGTTAGAAGACTAATAAATGGAAAACCAGTCGGTATTTCAGAATTTAGAGAAGACTTTGCAGATAATATATTAAATATTTTTGGTGCATCAAAGTATGTTACAGAAAGATATTTTCAACAAGGTAAACCAATAGCTGGATTTTTTAATATGGTTGCACCTCCTGTTGGAATGATTGATTATTTTGTATCAGATGCTATGAAACTTTTAGAGCCAGATGACGGTTCTTTTAGTTTTGATGATAAACCAGCAGATTATAAGTCTGTTAAATATGTTCCAGTGATTGGTCGAGCACTGTATCTACTAACTGGTGGATATGAAAAACAAAAAGCAGATGCAGAAAAAAGAGAAAGAGCTAAAGAGGCATTTAAGTTTTGATATGGCACACACTAAAACTACCCCCTATAAACTTATACAACGCACCAAAAAGAAAGGACAATGATGGAAGTGGATCACACCGAAGCTAGGCTAAACACGCATGAGGCTATATGTAAAGAAAGATATGAGTCTATATGTGCCAGAATAACACGACTAGAAAGAATCATGATCGGTATGACTGGTGGTATTCTTTTTATATTGATTCATATTGCATTAAAGATGGCATAATATGGACAGACTAACTGCCCTTATTGTATCTTGTTTATTAGTTATTTTATTTTGGACTCATTATGCGTTTTCTGCTGACACTACTATCAAATATTCTGGGATGCCTGTCCCATCTGCTATGTCTCCTAGCATTAGTGCTTTCAGTAATGATATGTGTAAGTCAGGCGTATCAGGTGGAGCTAATACAGGCGTTATTTCTATCAGTGGCGGAGCTACTATAACAGACGAAAACTGCGAACGAATCAAACTTGCCAAAGTCATGAATGATTTAGGATTAAAAGTCGCTGCTGTAGGCATATTATGTCAAGATGAGCGTGTATTCGAGGCAATGTTACAAGCTGGCTCTGCCTGCCCTATTAATGGTGCTATCGGTGATGCTGCAATGTTAGCATGGTTTGAACTAAAACCTGAAGTATTTGCGAGGTTATATGGCAAGGATTGGACTCCTCCTACTGTTACTTATCCAATGGAGTAATGTATATGCGTGGTATTGTAACTTTTCTCAAACAGCAGATGGTTGGTATGAAGACGGCAGTATGCAATGCGTTGGTATCGACAACCAAGTGGCTTTGGAACAAGAGTATTGTGGTTGGTTCAGACCTGATGACCCTGTTTGTTCAGCATTTATCGAACCTATATGCGTGGACAGTATCGAATATCAAACGCTATCTTGTCCCCAAAATTATAGTGGAGGAATACAACAAAGTAGAACCTTTATTTGCAAACAAGCAGCTTGGACAGATTGGACGACTACTTCTGATAACTGCACCCCTAACCCTC
>JGI11772J19994_1000209_pt1 | contig 12844 bp, 14 predicted proteins | sample Etolagsurwater0m_FD_19994 | JGI IMG/M metagenome (IMG submission 19994) | reverse complement strand
ATAATTTCATGCGCCTAAAAACTTTAATTAATTAAAATATGCCAAAAAAAGCAGATACAAAAAAATCTACTGCTAAAAAAATAATTGCTAAGAAAGCTCCAGCAAAGAAAGCTTCAGTTAAAAAGACTATTGCTAAAAAAGGTAGCAAAAAAAGAACAACTCCAATATCTTCATATAAAGGCCGCAAAGGTGAAAAATATATGAGCGCTGCAATGAAAAAACACTTCAATGCTGTTTTGATCGAATGGCGTGAACACCTTCGTGAAGAGATGCAAAAAACTTTTGATCACCTAAAAAATAAAGGTGAGTCATATGCAGATCCAATAGATAGAGCATCACAAGAGGAAGAGTTTGCTTTCGAGCTAAGAACAAGAGATAGAGAAAGGAAGTTAATTAATAAAATTGCTAGTTCCTTGGAGCAAATCAAACAAGATGACTATGGATACTGTTATGCTTGTGGAATAGAAATAGGAGTAAAGAGACTTGAGGCTCGTCCGACTGCTACACATTGTATTGATTGCAAGACGCTTGATGAAATCAAGGAAAAGCAACTTGGTGGATAACGATTTGGCTCAAAAATTTTCTTTTGCGTAAGCGTTTGATAAAAAATAAAGTATCTTCAGTAAAAGCACCGAAACTACTAAAGGAAAACAAATTCAGCCCTCTTGCCATAGAGGTGGTTAAGAAATTAAAACAATCTGGTTTTCAGGGATATTTGGTTGGTGGATGTGTTAGAGATTCACTGGCAGGAATAAAAGCAAAAGATTTTGATGTCTCAACAAATGCCACTCCCGAAGAAGTAAGAAAAACCTTTAAATCATCAAGAATTATTGGCAAAAGATTCCGTTTGGTTCATGTTTTTAGCAGGAATGAACTGATTGAAGTATCAACCTTTAGAGCGAACACTTCAAAAGAAGATAGCAGCTCGGGGGTAGTGAAAGATTCAGATGGCAAGATTCTCAGAGATAATGTTTGGGGAACACTAGAAGAAGACTGTATTAGAAGAGACTTTTCTGTTAACGCCCTATATTTTGATCCTATCGAAAATAAGTTATGTGATTTTCATAATGGCTTACAACATATACAGAAAAAAATTCTTGTTTCAATTGGTGACCCACTAGTTAGATTTGAGGAAGATCCTGTTAGGAGCTTNCGAGCAATTCGATTTAGCTCAAAGCTNAACTTCAAAATTTCTAATGATGTAAAAGAAGCNATATATCAAAAAGGCCATCTGCTTGGGAACATCTCNAACGCAAGAATGTTTGATGAATTTTGTAAAATTTTCCTTACAAAAAATGCGCTTAAAAACTTTAATATATTAGANTCTTATGGGGTTTTAAAATATCTTGTCAACTCAAATCAGTATGCAGAAGGAACATTTGGTTTAAGGTTTCAACAAGCTGCATTAATCAATACTGACAATCGATTAAAGTCATCTAAATCTATTACTCCAGGATTTTTAATTGCTGCGCTGCTTTGGCCAAAGTTAATAGATGCGTCTAAGGAGCAGGAAGTTTTAAATCTGAAAAAATTTTTTAGAAGTATGGATAGAATTATTAGGGAACAGCAAACGTTAACTGCTGTACCAAGAAAATTTCATGGGTATATTAAGGATATTTGGTCATTACAACTAAAACTCGAAACACGCTTGGGTAATCAACCTTATAAAATTTTAAACCACCCTCGATTTAGAGCAGCTTATGACTTCTTGCTTTTAAGAGAAGAAGCAGCAAATGATTCCCAAGGTATAGGTGATTGGTGGACTAAATTTCAAAAAATCAATAGGCCGGGTAAAATTGAATTGCTTAAAGCGCTAAGAGAATCAAGAAGCGGCCCAGTTGAGAAAAAATTTGGTTTCTTGCGTGAGTTAAGCTAATCTTTAACAAACAGATTAAAAACCTTATGGAACCTGCTTTACAGGAAGCTCCGCTTCCAAAATATATTGCAATTGAAGGACCAATTGGTGTTGGTAAAACTACGCTCGCTCATAAAATTGCACAAACATTTAATTACGACGTCTTTTTAGAACAGCCAGCAGAAAATCCTTTTCTCAAAAACTTCTATAGGAATCCTAAGCAATCAGCGCTGGCAACCCAGTTATTCTTTTTATTTCAACGCATGCAACAGATAGAGGATCTTAAACAAAGGTCTTTGTTTGAGCCAGTACGCGTTGCAGATTTCTTAATTCAAAAAGATAGGTTGTTTGCTGAAGTTACATTATCTAAAGAAGAAATGGGTTTGTATGACAAAGTGTATGAGCATTTGACCCTAGATGCTCCTTCACCTGATCTAGTGATTTATCTCCAAGCTCCCGTAGAAATTTTATTAGAGAGGATAAATAAGCGAGGCAATCCTGATGAGAAATTTTTAACTGTAGATTATTTAGAAAAGTTAAATGATGCTTATTCAAAATTCTTTCTATACTTTGAGGATGCCCCTCTATTAATTATTAATGCTGCAGACATTGATCTAGAGGAAGATGGGTCTGATTATGAATTGCTGGTTAATAAAATTATGTCTGATCCTAGAGGTAAAAATTTTATTAATCCTCAGCCTTCTATCCTATAAAACTTATGGGGGTTTTTAGTGTCAGGTAAAAAATATCTCCCTCCTAAAACTCTTTTTAACCCATTTATAAAAAATTTAGATGCATATAATGAAATGTATCAACACTCAATAAAAGATCCCCAAACTTTCTTTGGTGAACAAGCTGTAGAAAACTTAGCATGGATTGAGCCATTTACTAGCATTCATAATAATAAATTTTCTGATTCTAAATGGTTTGAGGGTGGAAAAATCAATATCGCCTATAACTGTATCGATAGGCATTTAAAATTAGATGCAGATAAAATTGCCCTTATTTGGGAGGGAGATGATCCAGAGCAATCTAAAGAAATCACCTATGCTGAATTACATCTTAATGTCTGTAAATTTTCGAATATTTTAAAAAACTTAGGAGTTATAAAAGGCTCAAGGGTATGTATCTATATGCCAATGATCCCAGAAGCAGCCTACGCAATGCTGGCGTGTGCAAGAATTGGCGCCATTCACTCAGTGGTGTTTGGAGGGTTTTCCCCAGAATCACTGAAGGACAGAATTTTAGATGCAGATTGCAGCTTAGTTATCACAGCAGATGAAGCTATCAGAGGTGGAAAGACAATTCCGCTTAAAGAAAATGTTGACACCGCATTATTGAACTGTCCGGGGGTTAACCATTGTTTGGTTATCAAGCGAACGAATGGAAAGGTGCGTTGGGTAGCAGGCAGAGATATACATTATGAAGAGATGTTTGCAGAAGCGTCAAGTGAATGTCCATGCGAGCCAATGGATTCAGAAGATCCATTGTTTATATTGTATACATCTGGCTCAACAGGAAAACCAAAAGGCGTGATGCATACTACTGGGGGATACTTGCTTGGAGCACATTTAAGCTTTAAATATCTTTTTGCATATCAGGCTAATGATAAATATTGGTGCACTGCAGATGTTGGGTGGATTACAGGCCACACTTACATCCTCTATGGACCTTTATCTAATGGAGCTACTAGTTTGATGTTTGAAGGAATCCCAACATATCCCAGCCCTTCAAGATTTTGGGAAATTTGTGATAAACATGAAATCTCCATTTTTTATACGGCGCCTACTGCTCTTAGAGCGCTAATGGCTCAAGGCAATCAGCATGTGCTTAAAACAAGCAGGAAGAGCCTACGCATATTAGGAACGGTAGGTGAACCAATTAATCCTGAAGCATGGGAATGGTATTTTAAAGTGGTTGGCAATGAAGCTTGTCATATTATTGATACTTGGTGGCAAACAGAAACGGGCTCTGTTCTCATTTCTCCCATTGCAGGGATCACCCCAGTAAAACCTGGCTCAGCAACTCTGCCATTTTTTGGGGTGAAGCCTGAACTTGTTGATGAAAATGGAGTTATTTTAGAGGGGGAGCAATCCGGCAACCTGATCATCACTCAATCCTGGCCAAGCCAGATAAGAAGCGTTTACGGGGATCACCAAAGAATGATTGATACATATTTTTCAACTTATAAAAATGCCTATTTTACAGGCGATGGCGCTAAGAGAGATGCCGATGGATATTTTTGGATTACTGGCAGGGTTGATGATGTTTTAAATGTGTCAGGACATAGACTTGGTACAGCTGAAATAGAAAGCGCTTTGGTCCTTCATGAGAAGGTAGCTGAAGCAGCAATCGTAGGTTTTGAACATCCTATAAAAGGCCAAGGCATTTATGCATTTGTGACACTTATGATCGGAGAGAAAGAAGAAGAAAGCTTGATAGCTGAACTTCAGAATTTTGTTGCGAAAGAAATTAGTCCAATTGCAAAGCCTGATCTGATTCAATGGGCTCCAGGACTACCAAAAACTAGATCCGGAAAAATTATGCGCAGGATATTAAGAAAAGTTGCTAGTGGTGAGTTTGATGATCTTGGTGATACATCGACTTTAGCTGATCCAGGCGTGGTAAAGGATTTAATTACAAATAAAGTTAACTTATAAATAACTTACCAGTAAACACCCTATTCCGACAATGGAAGTCATTATTATTAAATAATTATTAAGGGATTCCTCTTCCATTAACTGCATTTCTCCTTTCGATTGATAAAAAATATCCGGTTTAATTAAGAGCGTCATTGTATTCAGCGCATGCATAAAAAATATTATTAAAATAAACCAGTGAGCTTCTTCAATAATTGCTGCAAAGCTTAACAACAAAAATGGGATGTCAAAAATCACTAAAAACTTTCTATTATTCGGATTATAAATAAATCCAAAAATATTAAATTTCTCTTTTATTAAAAAAAGAATGGTGAGAGCCAAAATTAAATATAAGCATCCAAGAATAAAAGAAAACATTTACTCTATTTAAATGACCAGGTTTTATCTGCTGAATTGAAAGTTGCTATGCCATCTTCCAGCAATTTGTGTAAGTGCGCTTCTAGGCTCCAAATTGCAATAGGATGAAGCTTTGGGTCAACATCATCATAAACACCGATTACCAAATCTTCAGAAGTAACACTGGAACTTAGCTTCAACTTAGCGATCACTTTTCTTTCCCGTTCTAACCTATGGTCAATTATCCAGTCTACCACGGCCATCGGATCTTCCAGAAAGTCACCATGACCGGGCCCTATTTTATTAAAATTATAATTTTTTAATAGTGCTAAAGAGCTCAAATAATCTTTCATAGAGCCATCGGGATGAGCAATGACAACCGTAGAACCATTCATAATATGATCCCCCGTAAGCATGACTTTTTCCTCCTGAATTAAGTAGCATAGATGATTGGAAGCATGGCCTGGAGTATGAATTGTCTCAATAGTGCATTCATTGGTTTTAATTAAATCTCCATGCTCAAGAATGCGATCGGGTTTAAAAGTTTTATCTTGAAGAGAGTCGTCTTTTTCGAGCAATCGACCCATCAAAGGAACATTAAGTATTTCCCCAAGTACTTTGGCCGCAGGAGAATGATCGCGATGGGTGTGGGTAACTAAAATGCGTTTAATCCTTCCCTCACCAAGATTAATTAGGTGCTCAATGTGTGCATCAATTTTTGGCCCTGGATCTACGAGAGTAAGATCATCTTTACCAATTAGATAACTGTTTGTTCCTGGACCAGTAAAGATGCTGCCATTAGAAGCTGTCACTCTTTTAATAAATTCTTTAGACATTCTCATATCCCTCCTCTCCTGGAAGAAAGCCCACCCACTTACCATCTCTTTTAATGAATTTGGGAAGTATTGGTAAAATTGCATTGTCTCCCAAGTCATTAAAATAACTAAAGGCTTCAGTGCTAGAAGAAAATTCAGCTAATTTTTCAATATTTTTTATAGTTGGAAGAATCATATTCATTTCACCATTTTTTAATTTATTAAGAGCTTTGATAGGTTTAATCCAAAAGCTCTCGGTTAATTCAAAGCCATCATGGCTAGCGAGTTGCTCGGCATCAACCTTAGCAAGAAAAAATCTAGTATCAAATCTTTTTGGTTCAATTGCTGGAGTAATCCAATGCGCACAAGGCACAATATTTTTAACTTTTAAGCTCAAAGATTCTAAAACACATAGATCTTTGAAAGTAATGTCATTTTTGTTGAGTTTTTTTCTTAACTTACTAAGTTTTTCTGCATCCTGAATAATAGAATTTTCTGAATTTGCAAGCAGCACTCCGACTTCTTCAAAGCACTCTCTAATGCAAGCAACCCAAAAAGCTAGACCATTATTCTCAATCCCAAGCCGCTTTGAGGCCTCAGCATCTTCCATTCCTTCACAACATTGATAAATATCATATTCATAGTCTTCAGGGTCTAATTTGCCGCCTGGAAAAACATACAAACTTCCAAAAGGAGATCTGCTGCTTCTCTTAACCATAAATATTTCAAAATCGCCCTCTTGCGCCTCTCGCATTAAAATAACTGTTGCTGCTGGCTTAATGGGTGATGTCATAATTTTTATCAATAGTATGGCGTTTTATTATCCTTTAGAATAGAGCTTAATGGAAATTACAAACTCTCTTGAAACTGATATAAAAAATGCTCCAGAGTGGTTCCATTCAGCCATCTCCCAGCTCCCTAGAAAAGAAAACCTTAATCATCCACTTGGCAATGTTGCCTATCAAGCCTGGAACAGGAAAGATGCTCAAGATATTATTATTCTTATTCATGGCACAGGTGCACATAAGCAATGGTGGGATCCTATTGCGCCACTTTTATGTAATAAATTTTCAATAATTGCTCCCGATCTCCCTGGAATGGGAGAGTCCGATCACAGAAAATGCATATAATTTTGAAGACTTTAGCGATGCATTAATCGCAATTATTAATCAAGAAAAAATTGTACATGATCACCAAAAAGTTTATCTGATAGGTCATTCATTAGGCGGTCATGTAGCAGGATTCATGGCAAGTGAATTCCCGGATCTATTTCATGGAGTTGTAATGATTGATTCTCCTATTCGCCCTCCAACTTATGACTATGACAATCATCAAAGTACTGGCCCGCTTAGAAGAATTAAGCATTATCCTGATAAAGTTTCAATTCTTGAAAGATTTAGGCTAATGCCTCCTCAAGACTGCGATAATAGTTGGTATCTTAGATATATAGCAGAGCACTCAATTTTAAATGTTGAGCAGTGGCTGGAGATGGAGATTTGATGACAAATTGTTTGCTACTCTTAAGCGACTGAATAATTATGAATTTAAATTTAAATGCCCCGCACTTTTTGTTGCTGGAGGTAAAAGCTTGTTATTGGAATCAAAAATCATGAAGTATATTAGAAAGGCCTTTCAAGATTCTATGACAGTAGAAGTTATTGAAGATGCAGCTCACCATATTCCACTTGATTCTCCATTAGAATTAATATCTTGTATCAATAATTATTTAGAAGTGTGGCAAGCGAAAAAATGAAAAAAATATTAATAACTATTATTGGAGTGATTTCACTGAGCGTCATTGCGCTTTTATTACTTGGAAATCAAAACTCAATCGAATCCTTGGCTGGATGCGAAGATAATGAAGAGCTTAAGGTCTATTGTAATTTTATGAACCCTGAAGATTTAGCGCTCACCCCAGATGGAAATTTTTTAATTGTTGCTGAGTTTGGCGGAATGGCGCCATTAGTTGAAATGACATCTGGTGAATTAAGCTTGTTTAATATAAAAGATAAAACCAAATACAAAGCTATGGTGAATTTTGGAGAAAATGAATGGGGTTCTGATAACTGCTTTAGAGATCCCAGTATTCCCTTTGGCCCTCATGGTATTGATTTAGTTCAAAGAGAGGATGGGAGGCTACAACTCGCAGTGGTTAGTCACTACCCCAATGAAAGCATAGAGATGTTTGAACTGATAAAAAAAGATAACTGGATGCTAGAATGGAAAGGCTGCATTGATGTGGATGGCAAATATTATTTCAATGATGTGTCCTTGGATACATCGGGAAACTTTTATGCCTCTCACATGTTTGATTCTGACTTCTCTTTGATTGACGCCTTTTGGAATGTGTTTGCTAAATCAGACACTGGAATGGCTGTTAAATGGACTCAGGATAATAAATTTGAAGAGCTTCAGTATACGTCTGGATCTTTCCCAAACGGCATTGCATTAGTTCAGAAAAATAATCACTTAATAGTGAATTACAACCTAGGAGATAAGAGTATTCTTTTTGATTTAGATTCAAAACAACCAATAGGAATCTATGAACACAATTCGCCTGATAATGTAGTCATTCAAGATGGTTTTGCATGGGTTACAAACCATGATCATTCTGTTCTAGAATCGCTAGGATGTGGAAAAGCAGTTAATTGCACGCTCCCTTTTTCAGTTAATAAACTATCTTTGTTAGATCTTTCGTTAGTTAAGTCTTATAAATTTAAGAGCAAAAATATGGGAGTTGGAACTGTTGGGTTGCCTCATGATGAATCCTTGTGGATTGGCTCATATCATTCAGACAGAATAGCAGAGGGCAATCTTTCTCTTAGTGAATAGTCTTTATACTGCTGCGCAGGTTAAAGCTTTTGAGAAAAATTCTTTTATTAAAGAAGGTGACGACCTGCAAGCAATGATAGAGGCTGCTAAGCAATCTGTTGAGGTATTGAATAAAGATTATCCAACATCAGAATTTTTAATTTTATGTGGACCTGGTAATAATGGAGGTGATGGATATTTCATAGGCATTGGTCTAATCAAGTTAAAAAAACGTGTCAAATTTTTAGATGTACTAAGAAATGCAAAAAAATCTCTCTTGTGCGAGCATGCATTTAGAAAGGCTGAAGGTTCAGAATTTATTAATTTAAAAGCGCTTAAAAATATTTCCAGAAAAACTGTTGTTATAGATGCAATATTTGGAATAGGTGGAAGAATAGATTTAGGGAGAAAATTAGAGAAAATTTTATTTGACTGCAATAAGTTTGAAACAAAAGTAGCCATAGATCTGCCAACAGGACTTGATGCTAATACTGGAGAAATATCTCAAGCATGTTTTAATGCAGATAAAACAATTACTTTTATAGCTTATAAACTTGGACAGCGAATCAATGAAGGCAAGGATTATTGTGGCGAGCTAATATTAAAAGATCTCGGACTTGGTATGGAAGAAAATGTAAGCCCAACATTGAACGAACTCTCTTTTGAGGATATTAAGAAGATTATTCCCAAAAGAAGACAAAACTCTCACAAGGGAGATCATGGCAGACTTTTGATAATTGCAGGAGATGATGGTTTTGGAGGCGCCGGCATTATGTCTTCAGAGTCTGGACTGAAAACTGGAGCTGGGCTTGTTAAGCTGCTCACTAGAAAGTCTCATGTCTCTGCAAGCTTAGCAAGAAATCCAGAGGTCATGGTTTCTGGCGCTGATAATGCTCAAGATATAGAAGCTCATTTAGACTGGCCTGATGCAGTTGTTGCTGGGCCAGGCATGTTTAAAAACTACTGGTCGGAGCAAATACTATATAAGCTACTTATCCATGTTGCTGATAACAACATTCCTACCCTTTTAGATGCTGGCGCTCTTAGATTGCTGAGCTATAAGGCTTTTTCTAAAATAAAACTTCATAGCGAAACAGTGCTCACTCCTCACCCAGGCGAGGCTGCTGAGATGTTGAATATGTCAGTCAAAGAAATTCAAGAAAATCGGATAAAAGCAGCAAAAGCACTTCAAATAAAATATGGATGTATCATTGTCCTTAAAGGCAGTGGAACGATTATTTGTAATAAAAATAGTGCCTATCTTTGTTCTTCTGGTGGGCCAGAACTAGCTGTGGCAGGCTCAGGCGATATTCTCTCTGGGGTCATTGGTTCTTTGATTGCTCAGGGATTATCTCCATTTGATGCGGCAAAAACTGGAGTTGAAATTCATGCTCTTGCTGGTGAAGAGTTTGTCAAAGATGTGGGAAGAATAGGACTGGCTGCTGGTGAACTGATCTCTTATATAAGAAAATTCTTGAATTAAACTCCAATGTTAAAACTCCAATTACAAAATGAATCTAGAACATTGCTTTTAGGTTCAGCTATTGGGGATGCTATAAAAAATTATGATTTTAACAATTTTGAAATTCATTTAAATGGTAATTTAGGAGCTGGAAAAACAACCTTGGTAAGAGGCATCCTTCGGTATTTAAATTGGACAGATGTGGTGACCAGTCCTTCATATACCCTTTGTGAGGAGTATGAAATAGATAGATGGCTAGTATTGCATGTTGATTTATATAGAATAAATTCCATTGAAGATGTTGAAGTCCTAGACCTTGATAGAAAGACTGATATGCAAAAAATTGTTCTTATTGAGTGGCCACAAAACCTTCATACAGATAGAGATATCGACGTTATAATTAATTTAGACCATGATCATATGGNAAGACATGCCTCAATAAAATGCAAGGATATGAAGATAGAATCTAGCATTAAAACCTTTTATGAAAGTAATTAATTTAAAATTTCTGCTCTGGATTTTCTTTGTTTCTGTCCTAACTGCTGAAGCGACTAACAAAGTATCTTTCAGTAACATTTCTGAGCTTGAATCTGGAAATTTAAAAATAGTATTTAATCTAGACAAGATTGCATTAATTAATTCATATGCCTTGGATGATCCGTCAAGGATAGTAATTGATCTCAAGGAAGCTTCTTTAAAAGAACCAATCAAATCAGAACCACTCTCTCCTATAAAGTTAATAAGAGCCAGTGAGGTGGGAAACACTGTTCGTATTGTGATAGACCTAAAAGGTTCTGTNTATTGGAAAAAGCCTTGGCAAGTAAAACGNAAAGATCGTGTTGATTTANTACTTGAAATTAAAAGAGATCAAAAAGTNTCTAAAAATTTAAGAGATATTATTGTGGCAATTGATGCGGGTCATGGAGGAAGAGACCCTGGAGCNGTCGGGAAGAACATACTAGAAAAAGATGTAACNCTTTTAATTGCTAGAGAATTAGAGCGCACTTTAAAAAATACTTATGGGTATAGACCAGTTATGATCAGACCCGATGATAGATATGTGGATTTAGATGACAGGTATCAGAATGCTAGAAAGCTTGGTGCTGATTTATTTGTTTCTGTTCATGCTGATGGATTTAGACTTTCGTCTGTAAAAGGTGCATCTGTATATGTCTGGTCAGAAGAAGCCTCCTCAATTACAGCTGATACTCTTTCAAAGAATAAATTAACTTCAAGCCCAGAAGTCAAATCAAAGATTGGTATGTTAGATGTAAGAGATTTTGATGAAGATGCAGCTAGAACTCTTTATCAAATAGCGTATGAAGCCAAGATAGATAATAGCGTTATATTAGCTAAAAAAATATTAGAGCAATTAAAAAGAGATCCATACACCAAAATGCATAAGCCCAATGTAGAATTCGCAGATTTCAGAGTCTTAAAATCAATTGATATTCCATCAGTTCTTGTAGAATCTGGCTTTATTTCAAATCCGGATGATGCGAAAAGATTGGAAGGAAAAGCTGGAAGAAGAATGATAGCTAGAAGTATCTTTTTAGGAATACACAATTATTTTAAAGAAAAACCAAAACCAAATACTTTTATGTCATCTCTTCCAGAATATGTTGAGTATGAGATTCAAAAAGGTGATGTAATCTCAGAGATTGCCATTCGTTTTGGTGTTACTATTGATGAAATAATTGATTGGAATAATCTAAGGAATAAAAGCATTTACCCAGGTCAAATAATTCAAATTTTTATCTAATGTGGAATCTAAATAATAAAACCGTTGTCATCTCTGGAGCGACTAATGGTATTGGTAAGGCTGCAGCAATTGAACTATCTAAAGAAAATCCAAAAATATTGTTTACCTATAGAAATCAAAGCCTTGCAGACGAGCTTCTTACAGAAATTAAAGATGTATCTCCAAACACTCGAGTCCAGCCAGTATATTGTGATTTTTCAGACCAAAATTCTATTAAAAAATGTGCGAATGAAATTAATGATTTATGCACAAGCATTGATGTCCTCATTAACAATGCTGGTGTGGTGAATACTTCATATCATGAAACTGCTGATGGAATTGAAAATACCTTCGCGGTTAATCATCTTGGGTATTTTCTTTTTACAAATCTTCTGCTGCAAAAATTAAAGGGTGATGATGAAGCCAGGATTGTGAATGTTTCTTCTGCTGCACATTCATTTGTAAAAAAAATGCAATGGGAAGATATAAATTTCAAGCATAATTTTGGACAAGGTCTTAGGCCATATGGGCAATCGAAGCTTGCTAACTTGCTTTTTACAAGGCACTTAGCTATTAAACTTTCAACAGATAATATTTCTGTCAATGCAATTCATCCAGGAGGAGTTAATACTTCCCTTGGAAGTCAAAATAAAGCTTGGTATAGCAAACCTCTAAGATTAATTCTAAGACCCTTCTTCAGATCTCCATTAAAAGGGGCTGAAAGTATTATCTATCTTGCAACCAAGCAAGATGATGGCGTGACAGGGGAATACTTTGTTGACTCAAAAATACATAAGTCATCAACTTATTCCAAAAACCTTGAAGAGGCTCAAAAACTTTGGGAATTATCAGAGAAATTGGTAGGCCAAACTTTTAATATTTAAAACTCAATCGGATCAACATTTATACTCCAACGAACCTTCTTGGAGAGATTGTTGTTATCTTTAAGAAGTGAATCTGATAAATGTACCAGAAGATTGTTTAAAATAATTCTTGTATCAGCCTGAATAATCAAATGATGATGATACAAACCTCTAACTTTAGATTGCATGGCTGGGATGGGTCCAATAAGTATACAGTTACTGCTATCTATAAATTGCTTCGTATAAGTTAACATCTCTAAATTGGTTTGAGCTTTAGGAGATGAGGCCTTAAGCACAGCTT
>JGI11772J19994_1000206_pt1 | contig 12931 bp, 18 predicted proteins | sample Etolagsurwater0m_FD_19994 | JGI IMG/M metagenome (IMG submission 19994) | reverse complement strand
ACCGCACTTGATACAATAGTTAGCGCAACTAAACCAAGCTCTATCGTATGCATTATTAAAAGATTATGATACTCTTGAAGGTAAAATATTGAAGAGCCAACAATCGCGCTTAATGTCCCCCATAAAAACATAATTTCTTTTAATTTTTTAATAAAATTTGACATATTGAGCCTATGGGTTAATTAATAGCTAAATTTTACTATAAAATTGATAAGTTATTGATATTTTTAGTCAATATAACATTCATTAATTTTTTATGTGCATCTAATGATTTAACTATTCTACCTTCACCGCTTAATTTGGTCGTTCCAGTAGCAATACACCCTTGCAACTCATGCACCTGGTTAGCTGGGTGAATTAAAATAAGGTTGCGCTGTTTGTCGCTAGGAAAATGACTAACAGTTTCGCCAATTAACGCAAACGTATCTAATCGGCCTTTGTATCTATGGTATTTCAGCTCATATTCGCCTTCAGGCACGCACGACTCATTGGGCTTATTATTCAACCAAGGACGCTCAAGCGAATAGCAGATAAACTCACCGTCATAATAAAACGTACCAATTATCCAGTCTCGGCTAAATTCTTGGCGTTCTAATACTAATCCAGTCATTTTTTTTTACCCATTGCCATAGTGGTCATTTTTTCCAGCGAACGCGCGCCAAAATAAAAGATAAATACAGTCATTAATAAATTCTGCAACATTTCTAAAACAGACTCAGGAACATCGAGAAAAAACGCCAACGTGAATAAACCCATTAAATAAATAAGGGCCATAGGGCGCACGTTTTTAGAAAGCCAGCTATCGCTTTGCATATCGTTTTTATGTCGCTCTGTGATAGCTTTCTGCTCGCTCTCCCATGCGTTTTGTATTTCCGCTTGCATAGTTTGCGCTAATTCGTTTTTAGCCTGTTCTTTTTCCGCTTCAGTTTGATATTTGCGGTCAAAAATATCAACCGCTTTATCAACCAAACCTGGAATTAATGCCGCTAATGCTGTAATCATATTAAATAGCTCCCTGATGTGTCTTTGTAGTGTGTTTCACAATATTCACGGGTTGAAAAACTAATGATACCGCTTTGATCCGTTTCAACCGATAGAATTAAAAACTTTCTAGCTCTATCAAGTAGAAAATGATCAACCACAACAACATCACCAACTTCAATGTCTGCGTGTTTTGTTGTCGCGCCAAAACTACACGTTAATGGCGTTTGCTTCAATCGGTTGCCGTCTATATCTTCCGTGTATCTCATTGAGTTTAAAGTTATTTCTGCAAGCTTCTGAGCCTGGCTTTCAACAATTACACTTTTAATATCAAGCGATTTATTAACGGTTCTTCCATCATAGCCAATTAAATCGGTATCAGTCACCGTATAATCAGCCTTTAACCATTCATCAGCAGGATTAACCCAGTTCATAGTGATACTGTTTGCAAGGTCGTTATTTCCTGGCATATTGATTGATATTGTACCGTTAATTATATCGGCTTCTGTCAGCGTCTTTGATGGCGTTTTCTGGCTTTTATCTGTAATAACAACCCATTTACCTTGTGAGCGTGCTAGTTGTAAACGCCCCGAAGCCATAATATCTTGTAAAACAGATTGAATGTTCGCCTGAGTAACTAACGCCAGGTTAGCATCAGATAATCCGTTTGCAGTTGCATCAGCTTTAGCGGTTGTGAAACTATCTAAATCAAGCGCAGAATCTTCAACTTCAAGCCATGTTGTTAAAACGTCTGCCATAATTTCAACGTTTGTCGGATCAGTTACCGTTGAGTTAAACGCACCTGAAACAATTGAACGAGTTGGTTTACCCATAAAGTCTAATGAAATAGATTTTAATTGGTTGCTGTTTGTGGCTTCAAATATTTGGTGAAGTGTTACATATGTAATTCCAGCAGGCAAATCAATATCCGGAAAACCTAAAGTTGCACCAGTTGAAGTTGCCGTACTGTCTGCCGTACTCCAAGAAAGCGCTTGTAAGCTAACTGAGCTGGCCTGGTAATCTGTTTTTGTGCCGATGTAGGTGCTTGTATAAATATTGCTTCCTCTATCTGTGAGCGCGTCAGCATTAGCGTATACACCGTTTATGCTGCCAATATCATGATTGCATAACGCAACAACGGCCCAATAATCTTTATTATCCGCGCCGCTTACTTGTGTGCCTGTTGATTCCCAGATAATGTTACCCGCTAAACGGTTGCGCCCGTATGCAATTGGCACGGGTGATGTGTTATTTTTACGGGTTTGTAATTTCTGGCCCGCATAACTTGCCGTTGTTCCGAAGTCAGGTATTTCCGGAGTTAGTGCGCCACCAATCATCGAAATGCCAGCAAGGGCCATAACACCAACCGCCCCATAAACTAAAGCAGTAGAACCAAGTCCAGCAAGTGCGCCACCCAATGCCAATGATGCAGAAGTACCAGCCATAAAACCAATTCCAACCGCGCCAAGCCCAGTCGCAACTAACGCAACCCCAACAACAACCTTTGCAACGTCACCCATTAGTAACCCTCATTATTAAACTACAATCGCGAATAGGGCGAATCATAACCTTGTTTAAAGTTTCAGAATAAACCCATTGTTTACCCTTGCTTAACACAATTCCAACCGAAGCCCTGCCGAGTACAATATCGCCTTTCTTTGGTTCTTGCACCTCAACACAAAAGCTTTTAAAAAAACCTTTGTGATCGCCGCGTGATATAAAATCGGTTTGTTCGTTGATGAACTTTTGTCTGTCTTCGTATGTGTAACCATGCCATTCATTAGGCACGTTATAACCCAACTCTTGAAGCTTCTCATAAACAAAAGTAAAACAGTTACCATTCATTATGGATTGCGCCCCCAGTAAAGTTCCGAAGTTATGGCATCAATAATGGTCGTAAATTCATTTTGACTAAATAAACGTTCAGGAATGGCTTTATTCCAATATGCAAATTGTGTTGTTAGCGTTCCTGATAACGATTGAGAAGTTGCTGAAAACGTATCAATCGCACCATCGAATAAAACATAAATATCTTTATTAGTAACATCAGCCAAATCTAACTCAGGATAACCACTACCAGTATCTGCAACCAGTCCAACCGGATAAACCTCGCCGCCGATTGTTTGCGATTCAGGCGTATAGATAACACGTTCAATTTTTGCCGAGTTGTTTCGCCATTCGTATGCAATTGCCTTTTCTACAATCTCACCATTTACGTTATCAATCTGAATGTTAATAGAATCGGATTGCAAACTAAAATCCTCGGTCAACCTATCAAAGCTAACATTCATCGGGATATATTCGTTTCCATCATACTGCACGAAAACGTCATGATCCGTAAAACGTAACCATTCTGCGAATGTGCCGTCTAGATTTCTCATCTCGAAAGTGAATAAATGCAGCAATGCAATTGATTCATTATTTCTTGAGTTTGTTGTTATTGTTTTTGCCATTTATCGCGCTTCCATTATATCGGCTTCAACTTGATAGAAACCATCAACACGTTTACTATATTTAAAACCATCATGAGAAAATGTTGCTTTTAAATTGTAGTAAAAATTATTTTCTAAATAACCATAATCAACGTAATCTGTTGAGTTTTCTAGGTAATTATTGAATAACCCGCTTGAAGTTGTATTTTCAACATAACCATATAAGGTGTAACCATCTTCCATATACAAAGAAGGCACTTGATAAGTATAACCACCATCAGTCATGCCAAACTCAGAATAAACCCCGCCGCGCTTGCGATAGAATTGAATAAGCTCTAAAAAATCAGCTTCATCAACCAGCCAGTTTAAAGTCCAAACTTTACGCAAGCCGCCCCTGTCTTTAATATTTGAGCTTGAGCGCATTATGGCAGAACTTAGCGAGTTACCAGTATAGCTATATTTAACCTGATAGGGTGATATATGGCTTAACAGGTCGTTAAAAGTGTAATCGGTTGATTGTGTGAAGTTGTAAGTGCTTTCCTGAGTTGCTAATGCTTGGTAAGCTGGATAATTAAAATAAACACTACTAACCAACTCAATAACACCACTAAAGCGTCCTGTTTTAGCCGATGCTGAAAACTCCCAGTTTTTAATAGCCCATACGCTTGCATTAACGCCTAAAGATTCAAGTCGTGCGTCATGTATATCTGTTGCTTCATAAATGAATGTGTTTGAGTGGTTCTGTTCAAATAATCCACGCAAATCAAACCATTCAAGCGATGATAGATTCTCATAACGCAGACGTATTGTAAACGCAGGCATGGTCATGGCAGCAATGCGCTGAACATTACCTGCGGTCATTTCAATCAAGCCGCCTTGTTTAGTGAATTCTTCTGTATCAATGCCGCTTAATTTAGCGTTTAATATTGAAGTTAAATTATTCATTTAGCCAACCTGTTTGATTGTTTTACGAACCGAGCCGTTAGTGCGTAACGAGTTGTTTATAATGTTCTCGATAGTTGATCGGTTATTAACCAAGTAACCGTTGAAGCTTGCCGCGTCAATCGCCTGCACGTTAAAGTTAATCTCCGCTGTAGTAACATCACCACCGCCACCAACAGTCATGCCCCTGTTCATAGCGTCAATAGCTTCTTTATTTTGTGCTGTGCCATGTCGATTAATAACCGATTCGCCAACCTGCAACTTAGCAACGCGCTCATCTGATCTCATGCCGCTGTGATATGTTGGCAAATTACCTCCGATTGTTCCGCCTGTATGCTTAACTTCGCCACCAGTATGGAATAAACCACCTAGTAAACTACCGCCAGGAATAAAACTCATTGCAGCTTGTAAAAGGAATTTTTGCATATAAACGCGTAACATTTCTTTAATCATTGCTGTGGCCATATCTGCGAATGATGCTTTACCAGCGAAAGCCGCATCAATAATAGAATCGGCTATTTTATCAGTAACTACTTTAACGTTTTTCTGAGTTTCTTTATAGGCTTCTTGTTTAGCTTTTTCGGCTTCTTTTACCGCTTCAACTTCATCATCAAGCTGTTGCTGATACTCGTCATGGTAAACCTTAGACGCTTCAATCCATGCTTGTTGATATTCTTCTTTAAGGTCTAATAAATCTTGCTCAAGCTGTTGCTGCTCTTTAAAGCGGCGCTCATTGTGTCGGCGCTGCATTTCTTCAGCAGTTACTTCTTTATCGTCTTTTTTACCACCTACAACACTAGAAACCGCAACTGCTGGCAAGGTCGTACCTTCATCAGTTGGTGCATTTTGTAATTGCGCTATTTTTTCAAGCGTTTTATCAATTTCAGCTTGATACTCAACAACCGTATCAGTGTTTCCGAAAAAATCATTAATTGCCTTATCAAATTCATATACCGATACTTTAGCCTGGTAAAACTTCAAAGTAGCATCGTTAATCACTTCTGCGATTGTTTCTATTGCACCAGGCAAATTCAAGTCATTAGCGATTGTAAACGCAACATCTCCTACACGTTCCATCGCATCAGCTAATAAACCCCATGATTGCGTTATTTTTCCGTAATCAGTATCAGCAATGGCTTGCGCTTGACCTTTATACAATTCACTTACTAACTTAACCGCATCACCTGCTTGCATCTGCTCTTTAGTTAGTTCTCGCATTTTAGGTATTGATTCACCTAATTCGCCAGCCATACCGCTGTAAGTCTTAGCAAGGTTTCTAACGCTTGACTCTAACTCCTGGCCTGTGACTGCTGATAAATCCATCGCAGCTTCAATCGTGTTTTTGATTTGCTCATCGGTTAAACCCATTGATTTTAAAAGCGCTACCTGTTGCAATGTGGCCTCATCGCCGTATAGCGTAACTTCCTGAAGGCTTGATGCGTAGGCTTTCCACATACTTAAAGTTTTTTGGCCTTGTAGTGCATTCGCTTTTAAAGCACCACCTAAAGCCGTTTCAGCTTTTAACTGTACAATAGATGCGTCAGTTGCCCCTTTTAATCCAGCTACAACCCCAGCAACCGCCGCACCCACTGCAATCCAGTTAGTTTTCATCGACTCGGTGGACTGCTTCATTTTCTTGTCAGTTTCTTGCGTTTGCTTGCCCAGCTTATCGGTAGATTTATCAACATTGCCAAGCTCTTTAATCGCTTGTTTACCGTTTACTGTGACCTCAATCGCCAGGTTTTCTTCATTCGCCATCGTGAGCAACCTCTAAAGTGCCGAAAATATCTTTACTCATTTCATACGCCACAACCGAAGCAACACCACTTGGAAGCCTTGATACTGTGTCAAAATGTGCCGGGTTTGTTGAACTAAAAACGCGCTTACCATCTTCATCAAGCGCCTTTTCTAAAATCAAATAAATAGGGTATAAATGTTCCTGCTCTTCATGCTTAACGGTTTTATTACCATTAGCCGCGATTATTTCAGTAGTTTTAACGCAAAACTGCTTAACGCGAATCTGCTCAAGCATGGTTAAGTATCTAAACCAGAATTTAAACTCTTTACCACCGACAACAAACTCAATTGTTTGAAGTGAATCGTTGCTTTTAACGGCTTCGGCTAATAATTTTGCTGTTAATTCCATTCTATACCCTTGTAATTTAGCTTTATTATAATACAAAAAAAGGGCGAATAAACGCCCCTTTTGTTTTTTCAATCAATAACTTATTAACTAATAGTTAATGCGCCAGTTCCTTCAAAAGAAATTGATGCTTCAACAATGCCGTTTACGTCATTAGTGATTGAGAAGCTAGTAACATTAGCCGTACCTGCGTACGTGTCACTAGCTGTTGCTGTTGCTGTACCTGCTTGCAATTCTACCGAGATAGTAGCTTGTGATGAAACCGCAGATAAAACTGCCGCTTCAGCCGTGCCGCTAACATCAAATACAACCGTTGCAGAACCCGACCAACTCGATAGAGTTGCTTCTGATTCTTTCCAACCATTAGATGCGAATGTAGTAGTGTCAACCGTATCTTGTGAAATATCTAAACTCCACGCTTTAGCGTTACCTACTGCACCCGAATCAATGGAAATAGAACCTGCGTGACCTTTAACTGCCATTATGTTTCCTCCACTATAAAAGTAATTAATCTACCAGTTTCAACCGTAACAATATTCGCAGAAACAGTCAAATTATCAACTCTCATAATACCCAAATAATCGTCCATAATATATCGCAATGAATTTTCAACATAATCATCAAAAACTTCATACGATCTAGAATCGACTAAGGTTTCAACTACCTTTTTGCTGTTGAAAAACTTTTCATCTAAGAAAAGCTCATATTCTGATGTTTCAGTATATGCAACCTTTGCAAAAGTTGTAGCCTCCTCATTAGGCGTTAAAGATGTTGATAAATGCCTAAATTCTCTATTGTTTAAGGTTTGATTGGTAGTAAACTTATAACCTTTTGACTTTAAAAACTCAATCATCCTAAAATCACCTGTGTTAGTTTCACTTCTTCGTCTTCACTAATTAAGCCATCTTCATTTAAATCGTAATCAGCTTTTAATGTGACCAATTCATTTTTGTATTGATCTGTAAAATCTAAACATGATTGATGAAAAATGTCATCAGTATCAGCGTTTTGTCTTTTAGCCATGCAAATAATTTGCATAGTTTTAAGCAAGTGAAGCTCCTTAACCTGGGTTTCATCTAGGTATAAATCAGCGTTACGTCCAAGATTGCGAATCTCATTTTTAATAATGGAATACGCTCTCTTGATGTAACTCTGATAATCAAGACTAATAACTCCGAACACGTTACCACTTGCAATGGCGTTAGATAACGCATTAAACGTCATTTCACCCGTTGAAGTGTTAAACGCTGTTATGGTTGCATCAACTCCTTCGTTGTCGCCTGTGATAAAGCTTACAATTGAACCAATAACCTCATCTTCATTTAACCCGATTAGACGGGCCGATGTTGCTGTGCTAATAGTTCCGCTGTCTGCCTTTTCGTACAAGTCGGCAAGTCTAGGTAGTGCTTGCACAATATCAGCGTTTGTTAGTGTCCAGTCTGCCATTAATTAGCCTTTTTAATATGTTTGAGTTTCAACATTTCATCAGCATCAGCTTTTGATACTTCAAACGGTACACCAGCTTTGAACGCATAACGCTCTCCACTTGATGCACCATGTGAACCATCGGCGCAAGATACTAATTCTAGCTTCTTAGCCGCTGGCATGATTAAGCGCCTGTGATAACTTGAACAGCGTTGTTATCGATTACGCCATACTTAACGATACCATACCAACCGATGTTAGCTAAACGACCTAAGTTGTCACCGCCATCAGTAATACGCATTTCAGGCTCAAGCGCGATTGCTTTACCTAGTGCATTACGTCCGAAAACAACAACAGTACCAGCAGTAATGTTAGCGTCTTCGATGATAGTGAAACCTTCAAGCGTTCCAACCATACCATTTACAGCATCAGGCATTGATGTGTTTTGAGCAATTGAAATGTAATCGTCTTTAAGGTCAGCAATCTGTGCTGGGTTCATGAATGCAACATAACGCCCGTCAGCAAACTTTTGAATGCCAGCGTTTACTAGTGCAGTGTAACGCGCACGTAAATCACCTTTAGCAAGTGTTCCAGAAGTACCAGCCGCAGTAGTGTTAGTTCCAGCTTCTAAAGCCGCACAACCTAAAGCGTCAAGTGTTTCACCCATGTTGATACCAACAAGCTCACCAGCAGCAACAGTTGCTTTACCGCCTGATGCGATTTCAGCTAATGAAGTTGTAGTGATAGGTAAACCGTACTCAGCAGGAGTAAGAGTTACTTTAGTTTCAGCCATTGAAGCAGAAGTTGCTTCAGTGCCATCTGTTAAAGGTGTAGTTGCTTTTGCTACACGTGAGAAAACGTTAAACGCAATTGAGTTAGCCGCTTCTTGTACACGGATTTCTGCGAATTGGTCTACCTTGTTCATTAACTGACCTGAAATGATCAGAGATTGGTCTAGCGTATCAACTACTGTGTCAGCTAGAACTACTTTTGTATTTACAGCCATGATAATATCCTTTTAGCTATTTCCTGCAATGGCGTACAGCTCTTGCATTGATTTAGCGCCCTTGATTCGTTGACTTGCGTCAATATCACCAGTGTTGGAGCTAGAATCAACTTTAGGCTTTTTCACCTGTGCAGATTCAAATAAAAATGGTTTAGTTTCTTTTAACGATTCAATAAATTCGGCTTCATTAAAACCTTCTTGAGTTTGCGCTTGCTCAATTTGGAATTTTAAATAATCCTGGTCATTGATACCGTTTTCAGCCGCTAACTTAGTAAGATGCGCGTCTTGCTTCGCTTGCTCTGCTGTTTTTTGAAGTTCCTCACGCGCTACACGTTCCGCTTGTAGTTGCTCTTGAAGTTTTTCCAACTCCGTTTTTTGAGCTTCTTCCGCTTCTTGTTTCGCTTTAAGAGCTTCTTTAATGCTTTCCAAACTATCCACGCCTAACTCATCAAGCACGCTTTGAGTTGCTTTTTCTGCGCCCTTTGCGTAACCTTTATTAATTAATGCGTCCAGTTTTTCCTGCTCTAGTTCCACCTTTTTATTTTCAGCAATTGGCGTATCTGCTGTGTTATCCGTTTTAATCTCGTCAGACATTGTAAAAATCCTTATGATTCATAAATACTTTTATGCAGAATCATTATACCTTATTAAACTTGTTTTTCAAAAATTGCAATACTTTTTTTCGTTGTTCCTTATCTAAACCGAAAAAAGGTCTAACGCGTTGGTTATAAAAGGCTTTTTTATTTTCCATTTTATTTGGAAAATCAATTCTAAAACCGCCCTTAATCTTACGCATATCCATACCGTTGAGCATTGCCTGCGTTCTTGTAAGGTTTGGCCTTGCGCTGCCGAACTCTTGCGCTTTTGCTTTCTTGTAATCAGGGGAATACTTTTTAAACGAACGGTTGTTTTTATCTAATCCGTTTTGTGTGCGTCTAATTATCTCCGCGCGTATCTCCATGCCAAGCGTTGCAACATCGGACGGCATACGATTAACCAGTGAAACGTATTTCCTCGTATCGGGATATCTAGTTACACGAATACCCATTATCACCCGCCCATTTTTTAGAAACCTTGTGAAACCTATGGCGGCAATTAAACTCACGTCTAGGATCATTTTCTAGCTTTAGTTTTTCGCTGTCTGTATAGCAACTGTTATCACGCAATACAGACTTACAAAAATCCCTGGTCTTAGCGTCATTAACGCCAATGTAAACCCAAACGCCATCATCAATATTGGCCGCTACAACATCAATGATTTCTTGCTGATACTCTTGTATTGATGTTCTTGCGTACGTATTTGCGTACCGTTTTAAGTTTATATCTTGGATTGAATCACGTATCGCAGTTGCCATTTCAATCTGTGAACTTCCAGCAAGTGCATAACGGTATAACTCTTTCTGTACAACCTTTCCAGCATCATCACCAAGCGCCACGAAAAAATCGCGCTTCATGGTTTTTAGCGCGTCAATAGCTTGTGCGTTCTCAGCGGTCCAGGCGGTTGCGATACCTGCTGAAGTGAATGCCTTCAATGTATCATCGTAAAAACTATCAAACGAACCACCAATATAACTATCGACTAACTGATAATAACCTGATTCGGTCAATATCTCCTGCCATATTAGATTGAACTGCAATATATCATCAGGCGATAAACCGGAAAGCCTTGCGATTGATAATGTGTTGATGCGGTCCAATACTAAAGCAAGCTCGCCCTCAAACTCATTAATTAATGATTCAGAAGTTTTAAATTGCTTGCTATAAATATCATCTAATACGCTCATTAGCCATTTTTCCATTGATCATCGTCAAGTAATAGTAACCCAAACTGAGCAGTTACAGGAACTGTGCTTTGACTTGATTTACCAACAACCTTTAAATCAGATTTAGCAGGAATAGGCATAAACGGCCTTGAAGCTTCGTATGCTGATTGATATAGCCCGAAATGTTCTTCAACTATAAAACGCTGCCCGAATTGTCTAATCTGAAACTTAAAATCAACCCCATCAAGTTTATCGGTTGAAGCGTTACCCTGAAATAAATACGCCGTTTTACCTGCTGGAACGCTATAACTTGCGATCGATGTTTTTTGCATTTCTGAGTCGATTTGAAATATTGCATCTAATCCATTTAAACCAGTAACCTCGCCCTGCAAGTCAATCATTCCCATATTATGAGCGCGATTAACTCTAATATAACTGTTTACCGTTTGAACCGATGTTGTGCCGGTTAAAGTTATCGTTTCGCTAACCTCGTTCCAGTTTGCATCAAGCCCGCTAATGTATATAACCTGAGTGTCGTTATTATCATCTGATGCAACGTCCAACTGTTGAGCTGTTACAGGATAAACATAATCACCTGTTCCAGTCCATATCATTTTTTCAGTAGTGGTTACACTATCACTATATGCTGACTGCCATACAATACTAGCGCCCAAAACCTGGCCCATTTGAACTTCTAAAAATAGTTGCTCAACTGGGTGGCCTTGAAAGTCAGATAAACGATTCATTTAAACACCTAAAGCCGAAGCTGTTGGCGGTAAGTTTGATCCGCTTACCTTGTTATATAACTCATTCCGTGCCTTGATGTTATCCGCAACAATCTGAGCCGCTTCATCTTCAGAAACACCCATATGCTCTACAATATCCTGTGGCGATAAAATAGCCATATCAATTGCTTTAGCATCGTTATTTAGTTTAGTGTCACGGCTTTCAGGATAGCTAGGTTTAGCAAATGAAATACGCATGTCGCCTGACTGCTCACCCTCGTAAGCACCAACAACCAATTTAATCAAGTCGTATATCTCTTGCTCATAGTGTTTGAAGTCTGCCTGTTGTGACTGTACAAACTTATCAACCTGCAAGTTTTCCATCTGCAAAGCAAAACCGCTAGATGGTGCGCTTGTCATTCTAAACTGGTTTGGCGATACACCATAAGAAACCGCCAAGTTATTTCCTAGCTCTTGTATTACCTTGTGAAGCTGCTCATAGTTTGACTGCATATCCAGGACGCTTAACTCGGTATTTTGACCGGATAAAGTCAGCACGCTTAACGGATCGCTTAATTGACCTGTTAGCCCTGTGATGTTGTCACCGCTACCAACCAACTGTTTAAACGATTGCGTTTTGATAATATGGTTTAAAAATGTTAAATGTACGCATATTTCAATCGTACTGTTAACCATATCGTCACCCGTGTAAGCATCAAAGAATGATTCATCGCGCCAACCGTTATGCATAGCAACAAACGGCAAACGTCCAAACGGATTAACCTTTTCTTCATTGCCATTGATAGCTACAACAGTTTGCTCACCGCCTTTACCTTTCATAATGTAATAATGCTCATCTGCTGACCAATAGGCCCATCGCTCAATATTATCATCAAGGTAATCAACGAAATAAGATACCGAATGCATCTCGCCGTTTTTATAATCAACTTCAGTACGATGTGGTAAACGAAGCATTAATTTTGGTTGCTGTTTTTCATCATCGTATGAAACTTGTACCAGGATATCGTTAAAGGCGTTTAGATAGGTATTAGCCTGAGCCATTACCTTGTCAACTCTTAGCGCTTCGTATAGTTCTGAGTGTGCTTCATTATCGAATTCACGCTCAACTCCAAAAGAGTAAACTTGGCTGATTTTATTAACAATCTGTTTATATAGGTTTGTTTGGTGATGTAACTGTACGTCCAGTTTTAACTCACGAAAGGCAGTATAAACCTGACCTAAACGAAGCTCTATCTGATCGCGATAATTATCGTTAAACATATCATAACGGCGCTTAAATTTCTTTTCGCGTGTTGTTACACCGTTATAACTTCCTGTTCGTGTCAAGTCAACTGTGTGCATTTATCAGCCTTCCAATAAGTTAATTAATGTTCTAGCATCTTCACGTAGCTGTGTAAGCTCTGCCTTACGTTCTTCTGTTAAGAGAGTATATTTATCAATTGTAAAGTAAAAGTCTGTTGATGCTAGGTACGATTTAGCTTCAGATACCTTTT
>JGI11772J19994_1000205_pt1 | contig 12934 bp, 14 predicted proteins | sample Etolagsurwater0m_FD_19994 | JGI IMG/M metagenome (IMG submission 19994) | reverse complement strand
AAATCAGAAGGACCAATTACAGAAGCTCATTTTGTTTATCCTCAGTCACTTAAAAATACGGCAAGAGTTCAGGCTTTTAGAAATTTTCTATTTAGTAAAATTGGGGATTGGAAATAACCTTTAATTTGTTGACTTTCTTAGTCTATATGCGATTGATAATCATTCGCAACTAAAATAATCTAAGTAAATATTTAATTAAAATTGGGAAAAATGAAGTTTGTACTTACGATAATAACAACCTTAAGTTTATTAATTAGCAGTTTGTTAGCTAATGAAGTGAATGTATTTAGTTCAAGACATTATGACACTGACATTCAGCTTTATGAAAAATTTACAAATCAAACAGGTATTAAGGTAAATATAATATCAGGAGAAGACGCAGCTCTTCAAAAAAGGATTATTGAAGAAGGAGCAGACTCTAAGGCAGATATTTATATCACCTCAGATGCTGGAAGATTAGGTCTATTTGATGCAAAGGGAATGTTTCAAAATTCAATGTCATCTCTAATCATAGATAAAGTTCCAAAAAATTATAGAAGTGAAAATTGGACAGGAATTTCAAAGAGAGCAAGAATTATTTTTTATTCAAAAGATAGAGTTAAAAAAAATGAAATTGAAAATTTAAATTATGAAGATTTATCAAACTTGAAATGGAAAAATAGAATAGCTATTAGACAATCAAACAGTATTTACAACCAATCTTTAGTAGCGTCATTAATCAGTAATAATGGAATAGAAAAAACAAAAACATGGTCAGAGGGATTTGTTAAAAATTTTTCAAGAACACCAAAAGGAAATGATAGAGCGCAAATTCTAGCAGTTGCTTCAGGAGAAGCAGATATTGCAATAGCGAATACATATTATTATGCATTAATGTTGTCTGGTCAAAAAGGTAAAGATCAGCAAGAAGCAGCAAGAAATGTTACACCTTTTTATCCAAATCAAGGTAATCGTGGTACACACATGAATATCAGTGGGGCAGGTATATTAAAAAATTCAAAAAATAAACAAAATGCTATAATTTTTTTAGAATTTTTACTTTCTAAAGAATCTCAAGATCATATTGTTAAAAACACGTTTGAATATCCTATAATTAAAGATTTTGACTCTTATGAGTTAATAACAAATATGAATTTAGAAATTTCTTTTAAAGAAGATTTATTAACCCCTGTAAGCGATTTTGCGAAATATCAGCCTGATGCATTGAAGATAATGTTACAATCAGGTTGGAAATAAATAATGATAGCAAGAATAAATATTTGGTATTTAAGTTCATTTTTAATATCATTAATAGTTGCAATACCTATCATAATGATTTTTAGTAGTTTTTTTGAGACTACGTCAGAATATAGTTTAGTTCTTAAAGAAACTTTTCTTTCAGAATATGTGATTAATTCACTAACACTTCTTATTGGAGTATTAATTTTAACATCAATAATTGGTGTTGGTTGTGCATACTTAGTTTCATTTTATAATTTTTTTGGAGCTAATTTTTTTAAGTGGGCATTAATCTTATCATTTGCAGTGCCAGCTTATATTTATTCATATTCTTTAGGCGCTTTTTTTGATAATTATGGCACTGCCTATTCAATATTAAATAGTCTTTCAGACAATATCATTTCTAATTCTGCTATTCCTAAATTAGATGGGATGTTTGGTGCTATGTTAGCTATATCTTTTTCTATTTTCGGATATGTTTATGTATTAACGAGAACGTCATTTCATTATCAATCGCAAAACCTCATAGATCTTGGTAAAAATCTAGGTTTTTCAAAAAAAAAAACATTTTTTAAAATAATTTTACCTTCAGCCAGACCTTCAATTGTAGCTGGTTTATCTTTAGTAGCTATGGAAACTTTATCTGATTTTGGTTCAGTTTCTTTTTTTGGCATCTCTACTTTGACTACAGGAATTTACAATGCATGGATTACGTTTGATGATTTAACGTTAGCTAATAGATTATCTTTTTATCTTTTAATGTTTATTTTCTTACTGTTCACGATTGAAAATTTCTCTAGAAAAAAAGCTCAATACCACACACTGTCTAAGAGTGGATTTAAAACTAAAACAAAAATAAATTTAAAAGGGTATAAATCAACCCTAGCATTCTCTATATGTTTTTTAGTTTTTTTTATTAGTTTTTTATTTCCCGTGATTCAAATGAGTTATTGGACAATTTTATTTCCAAAACATTTTTTTGATCTAAATCTTATTGACCTTTTGTCTAATACTTTAATACTTGTGATTTTATCTTGTAGTTTATTGATATCTTTAAGCTTTATTTCAAATTATGGAAATAGAATTACTAAAAGTAAATTACTTCAAAGTTTAACAACTTTTTCAATTTCAGGATATGCAATGCCGGGTATAATTTTGGCTGTTGCATATATTTCATTCATATCTTTTTTAGATGAAAATATTTTTATCTTCGAAAACTATAATATGAAATCATTTTTTATAGGATCTATTTTTGGATTAGTAGTAGTTTATTTTGTAAGATTTTATTCTTTGGCCAATAATGGAATTAAATCAGGATATTTAAAAATTAATTATTCTATAGATGAAAGTGCATATTTATTAGGCTATTCAAAAATTAAAACCTTTAAAAATATTCATTTACCTTATTTAAAAAATTCAATCTTTTTAGTAATTATTTTACTTTTAATTGAGATTATCAAAGAGCTACCAATAACTCTAATTATGAGACCATTTAATTTTGATACATTTGCAACAACTGCATATACCTATGCATCTCAAGATTTATTAGAAGCTGCAGCAGCGCCTGCCATTATTTTGATTTTGATTTCTAGTGCATTTATTTTATTAACCTCTAAATATATTCTAAACGAACAATCATGAAAAATTTTTTTGAAATTAATAATGTTACTTTTGCAGCCAGTAAAAAAAATAAAGTTAATAATGTCTCATTAAAAATTGAAAATGAGGGAGACGTTATTTGTCTTCTTGGGCCTTCTGGAATAGGTAAAACTACTATTTTAAGAACTATAGCTGGTTTAGAAAAGATAAACTCAGGTAGTATAAGCTTGAATGGAAAAGTAATTTCATCTAACAAAATCCATGTGGAACCTGAAGATAGAAACATCTCTTTATCGTTTCAAGATAACTCATTATTTCCTCATTACAATGTCATTGATAATATCAAGTTTGGAGCTGATAGAAATAGCAGGAAAACAAAAAAATTAAAATTAGACGACGTTATTGAATTTCTACACTTAGAAAATATCAAATTTAAATATCCTCATGAAATAAGCTCGGGCGAAGCTCAAAGAGCTGCCTTGGCAAGATCTCTATTATCTATGCCAGATTTACTTTTGCTTGATGAACCTTTGTCCAATATTGATCAAAATTTTAAAGAGGAAATTCAAGTTAAGCTTAAACAAATTTTAAGAGATTATAAAATTACAACAATAATAGTTACCCATGACTCATATGAAGCTTTTTATTTGGGAAATAAATGTGGGATAATATTAAATGGTCAACTTAAACAATATGATGATCCTTATAACGTTCATCATTTTCCAAATTCAATAGAAGTAGTAAATTTTTTAAATAAAGGAATTTTAATTCCAGCAACTGTAGTTGATGAGAGGACATTAGAAAATAGTGATTTGGGAATTATTGAAGGAGATTTTATAAAACATTATCCAAAAGGGTCCAATGTCAAATTATTATTACAGCCTGAAGATTTAGAACATGATGATAAAAGCTCACTTAAACTTGAGGTAGTTGATAAAAAGTTTAGAGGAACCAATTTTATTTATACACTAAAAACTCAAAGTAATTTACTCATTCCCGTATTTGTTCATTCCCATCATGTTCATCAACATGAAGTTGAGGAAAAATTTGGTGTAAAAAAACCTATTCATATTGATCATATTGTTTGTTTCGACTAATTAAAAATCTTAATGAGTGAAAAATTAAAATTATTTTCAAAAGGAATAATAGATATACTTCCTTTATTAATTCCGGTAGTTCCTTTTGGAATTATTTTGGGTGCTATTGGTATTGAATTGAATTTTAGNCCGCTGGAAATATTTGCAACTTCTTTTATAATTTTTGGTGGAGCCTCTCAAATTGTTTTTCTACAACTTTTTTCAAGTGGTGCCTCTTCCTTGATTACTATTAGCTCAACCTTTGTAGTTAATTCAAGACATCTTTTATATGGAGCAAGTTTTAGTGAATATTTAAAAAATTTATCNTTAGGATGGAAAATTTTGTTATCTTATTTATTAACAGACCAGGCATATGCAGTATCTAATATATATTTTGAAAAAAATAAAAACGATGATTTAAAACATTATTATCTATTAGGGGCAGGCTTTTTTCTTTGGTTTATATGGCAGATATCTACATTAATTGGAATTTTTTTAGGATCGATTGTTCCTGAAAAATTAGGATTATCGTACACCATACCTCTTACTTTTATTGCATTATTAGTTGGTTATTTTAGAAAAATTGATCACTTAATAATTATTTTGCTTTCAGGATCTCTTTCAATAATTCTTTATAACGCGCCATTGAAATCTTACATTATTTTATCAAGCTTTATCTCTTTATCGATAGCTTTAATTATGATCATTTTTAAAAAGGAAAAAAATTAGATGATTTGGTATGGAATAATAATTTCTGGAGTTTTAAATTTTTTAACTAAATTTCTNTCTTTATCTTATTTTGATACGAGCAAAATGCCTCCAAGAGTAAAGCAAATCTTAAGCTATGTACCTTCAGCAGTTTTTCCAGCTATAATATTTCCAGGTATTTTAATAGATGGAAATGGCACATTGGATATTGAAAATAATCCTAAAATACTTGCTTCGATAATGGCTTTAATTATTGGGGTATTTAGTAGAAATATTATAGCTACTATTTTAACTGGTTTAGCTGCATACTGGTTTATTATTTTTATTTAAATTTATACCTGAATTGAAAAACCCTCTTAAAATCAATAGCGAGTTGTTAGGCATCTTTTATATGATGTTAGCCCAATTATCTTTTGCAACAAATGATATGTTGGTGAAAATAATTTATCAAAATTATCAAGAAATATTTGTTTTAAATCAAATTATTTTTATCAGAGGAATATTTGCTTGTTTTGTTATAGGATTGTTTTTATTTTTAAAAAATGAATTAGATTTTAAAGTCATATTTTCATCAAAAAAATTAGCTATAAGAGGTTTGCTTGAATCACTATGCTGTATATGTTTTTTTATCGGTATAGCTAAACTACCTTTTGCTAAAGTTTATGTTTTATTATCATTAGCTCCAATTTTATTAACTGTATATGGTGCAATTTTTTTCAAAGAAAAAGTTCGTTGGCGAAGATGGAGTGCTGTGTTTTTGGGATTCGTTGGTGTCGTCGTCGTTGTAAATCCTGCAGATTTAAAATATGGGTATTATTTTATTTTTCCACTCTTAGCAGCGATACTTTTAACATTTAGGGATATATATACAAAAAATATAAAAGAAAATTTTCATAGCTTACAAATAGCTTTTATCACTTGTCTAATAGTTACAATTTTTTTTGGAGTTTTGAGTATTTATAAATTTTATAATTTTAATTCTAAAGAGTATTCAATTATGTTTTTATCATCATTTTTTCTTTCTTTGGGCTATATATTTTCTATAGCAACAATTAAAGTTACTCTAGTTTCGGTAACTTCTACNTTTAGATATTCGGTAATCTTGTGGGGTATTCTTTTTGGTTATTTTATATTCAATGAAATACCTAGAATGAATACTTATATTGGAGCTTTTATGATTGTTGTCAGTGGACTAATAATTTTATCAAGACAAAAACAATTGGGTAAAATTAAATAATTTTTAATAAAAAATTATCTTAATTATACATTCATTGTTTCTTTTTTTGTTTTCCTCAATTAAATATAATGTTAGATTTTTAATTTAAATTCAAACAGAGGAGAAATAATGAGAATAATAAAAAGCACTTTGATTGCTGGATTAATCTCTATTTTAGTGCCTTTTTCTAGTTTTGCTGAAAAAGTTAAAATAGGAGATCCTCAATGGACTGGTGCGACAGCTATAGCTAATTTATTAGCAGCTGTTGTTACAGATAAGATGGGTGGAGAAGTAGAAATCGTACCTGGAAACAATACTTCAATCTACGCTGCAATAGATAGAGGTAAAGGTGAGATTGATGTGCATCCAGATATCTGGCTTCCCAACCAAGAGGCTTATACAAATGATTTAGTTCCTAAAGGAACTTTAAAGTTAAGTGAAAAACCTTACGAAGGTAATCAGGGTTATTGTGTTTCGCAAGCTTTTGCAAAAAAAATGAACATTACTTCAATCTTTGATCTTGGAAGACCAGAAGTTGTTAAAGCAATGGATAGCGATGGAAATGGTAAAGGTGAATTTTGGATTGGTGCAGATGGTTGGGCTTCAGCAAATGTTAATGAAGTCAAAATCAGAGACTACAAATTACTAGATGCTGGTATCGAGCCAATAAGAGCAGCTGAAGCAGTAAAAAATGCAAGAGTTCTTGACTCAATTAAAAAAGGTGANGGATATGCATTTTATTGTTACAAGCCACATGCGATTTGGGGAATGGCTGATGTAGTAATGTTAGAAGAGCCAAAATACGATCCTGCAAAATATAAGATGATACAACCAAAAGCAGATCCGGATTGGTATAAAAAATCTTTTGTAGCTTCTAAAGATGCTTTAAAACAAATCCAAATTGGTTGGGCAACATCTTTAGAAAAACAGTCTCCTGCAATTGTTGAGTTTTTCAATAATTTCCAAGTTACTGCAGACGATGTGTCATGGATGGCGTACGAAGTTTCTGTACAAAAAAGAGATCCAGGCGAAGTTGCAAGACAGTGGATGAAAGAAAATGAAAAAACAGTTGATGGTTGGTTAGGCTTATAAAATAACAATTATCAAAAAAATTTTACCTGGCAGAAATTCTGCCAGGTATCTTATTTATGTCATCAAAAAACTTAGGTTGTGATATTCAAATTAAAAATGTTTGGAAAGTATTCGGCAATACTTCTCCAGAAGCCCTTAATGCTATTCAAAATGATAAAATATCTAAGACAGAAGCTTTAGAAAAATATAATTCAGTTATTGGTGTTTCTAATGTTTCATTTGATGTAAATCCTGGAGAGATATTTTGTGTCATGGGTTTATCGGGTAGTGGTAAATCTACTTTGGTAAGACATATCAATAGACTTTTAGAACCTACCTCAGGCCAAATTTTAGTAAATGGCCAAGATGTTATGTTGTTACAAAAAGAAGCGTTACAAGAATTTAGAAATAAAAGAATTGGAATGGTGTTCCAAAATTTTGCTTTAATGCCTCATAGATCAGTTATTGATAATATAGCTATGCCACTCGAGATTAGAGGAGTAAATAAAAATGAAAGGTATGAGGAAGCAAATAAAATATTAAACATAGTAGAATTACAAGGTTGGGGTAATAAATACGCTCATGAATTATCTGGTGGAATGCAACAAAGAGTAGGATTAGCAAGAGCTTTAGCGGCTGACCCAGAAGTATTATTGATGGATGAGCCTTTTAGTGCACTAGATCCTTTAATTAGAAGACAGTTGCAAATTGAATTTATCAACTTATCGAAACAAATGAAAAAGACTACTTTGTTTATTACACATGATTTAGATGAGGCAGTTAAAGTTGGTCACAGAATAGCAATCATGCGTGATGGTATGGTAATTCAAATGGGTACCCCAGAACAAATAATTCTAGATCCTGCTGATGACTATGTTGCAGACTTCGTTAAAGGAATTTCTAGATTAAAGGTTGTTGAGGCAAAAACAATTATGAAATCTAAAGAACAATTTGAAAAAGAGAATGGCCCTATTCCAGAAAATGCTGTTTCAATGAAAGAAAATGATTTGTTAACTAAACTAATTGAAAAATCAGTTAGCAATAATGCTCCAATTGTAATTCACAATAATGAAGGCAAACTAATAGGAGCAATTTCACAAAAAGATTTATTAACATCTGTAGTTGAGGGTCATGATGAATAATAATCAAAGTATTGATACTAATAGCGAAGAACAAATAAAAAACTTTGTAAAAACTAGTTCCAATTATTATATCAAAGAGTTTAAAAAAATTGGAAATAGCTCGAAGTATGTTTTTGCATTTAATTTAAATGCTTTTTTCCTTGGATCACTTTGGTACAGTTTTAGAAATATATGGAATTGGGCATTGGCTTTTTTAATTATTGAAACATTCGCAATAGTTCAGATAGTTAGAGGTTTCTTTGGAAATATTAGTGCTGAGGCATATAATAAAATTGAACTTATTCAGTCCACTATTGATTTTAGAAAAAAACAACTCCAAGCAGCAATAGAAAGCAATTCTGATAAAGTTGAAATGTTTGAGAGAACGATTAAATCTCTAGAAAATTCAATTGAAGGTTATGTTCAAGAAGCACAAAGAATTGAAGCCTCTGGTTTTTTTATAGCAATAAGTGGAATTATGTTATTTTTTATTGTGAGAATTATTCAAGCAATGGCTGCAAACACTGTTCTTGAAAAGAGATATTCTGAATGGTTGTCTGATAAAACAATTAATCCAGGAATGCAGATTAAAAATTTTGTTTTAAGCATCACATTTTCATTTGTAATTATTTTGTTTTCAACAATTCATTATAGCTTTCCAAACTATATGGAAATAATGAAAGATTTTCCAACACACCCAGATATAAGATTAAAATCAATTGCTGGAGTTGAAAGTGCTTTTGATTATGCTGTAATCAAAGGAGATAGATTATTTGATGCAATTACATTTGGCATAAGATCCGTTTTAGATTCATTGGAACTTTTATTTGTACGAACTCCTTGGATTGTAATTATTAGTTCTATAGTTTTATTAACGGGCTTATCAGCGGGACCAAGAGCTGCAATTTATTCAGGAGCATTCCTAGCCTATATGGGTTTTTTAGGGTTCTGGATAAAAGCTATGACCACATTAGCTTTATTAGGAACAGCAGCATTATTGAGTATCGTGATCGGAATTCCACTTGGAATTTACTGTTCTACAAGACCAAGATTTTACTCATTTATAAGGCCAATTATGGATTTTATGCAAACTATGCCAGCGTTTGTATTTATGATTCCTGTTATAGCGTTTTTTGGAACCGGGAAGGTTGCGGCAGTAATTATAACAATGATTTTTGGTGGTACTCCTGTGGTGCGTTTAACTGTTCTTGGATTAAAAGGAGTTCCGCAAAACATAAGAGAAGCAGCTATAGCTTACGGTGCATCAAAATGGTACCTATTAACCAAAGTTGATATACCCCTTGCAACTCCGACAATATTAGCCGGTGTAAACCAAACAGTAATGTTAAGTCTTGCAATGGTAGTGGTTGCATCTCTAATAGGAGCCAAAGGTTTGGGCCAGGATGTTCTAGAAGCATTACAATATGCAAATGTTGGCCAGGGAATTTTAGCTGGGATTGCCATCTTGTTTGTAGCTTTATTATTGGATCGGATCGTCCAAGGTAAAAAGAGAGTTTAATTTTTATATTATTGTTTTTTTAAAAAAAAGGCTTAAATAGCCCTCACCCAATAAGGGTAATTAAATTTATCTTAACATCTATGGTAACAAAACGTAAAATTAAGGATGACTACATAGTCAAAGTTAAAAAACGTATTTTAAAAGAGACTAAAAATACCGAAAAAAAATATGTAACCACCTATAAAGAAATTAAAAAATATTTTAAAATTTTTAATAAATCTTTATTTAAAGAAAAATTAAACACATTTAACGACATTAAAATAAAAAGAATAATTAAAGGAACTGGTCAATGTGTCGAGTATTTATCATATCGTAAAGGTACTAGTTTCTTTGTTTTAGAGATGACTCCTAAATATAAAAATAAACTTGAATTTTTAAATACTTTAGCTCANGAAATGGTNCANTTATGGCAACAAACAGTCATGAAAGATACTGGCAATCATAATCGATTATTTTTTAGTTTTAGANCAAAGTTTAAAAAATTAAATTTACATCTAAGCTATTAAAGACTAATNAAATATTTAATGGGCATTCTATTAAATATTATATTAGCTATTAGCGTCACATTAGACTCTTTTATAGTAGGCAAGAGTGTAGATAAAAAAATTGTATTTACTCTTATATCTATTTCTCTTGCTCATGTACTTTTGTTTTTAATTGGAGTTAAAATTGGAGATGAAATTGGTCCATTCATATCCAAATATGATCATTGGGTAAGCTTTACTGTATTTTTATTTTTATCTTTAAGTTGTTACAAAGATCTTTTTTCAGAAGAACCTGTATTTAAATTAGATAACGTTTTTAAAATTTTAATTACTACGTTGGCCTTATCTATTGATGCTTTTGCAGTAGGTGCTTCATCTCAACATGAAATAGAATATTTAGGTTTAGTTATTATAATTATAGCAATATCAGCACCTTTTTTTTGTTATCTTGGATATAAATTAAAGAATGAAATGATTAAACATTCTCATAAACTTTTATATTTTAGTGAAGGAACATTTTTTCTTATTATCGGTAGTTTTATCCTCTATTCACATTTGTCAGGCGGGTATTAAAAAAGTATTTGAAAAATATTTTTTAAGGTCTATACAAAACCCAAAATATGCCTCAACAGATTACATGTACTGAATTATTGGAATTATCTAAAGAACACCAAGGTGCAACATTACTAGATGTAAGAACTCAAGCAGAATGGGACCAAGATGGCAAACCGAATGGTCAAGAACTTGGATTAAATACTCGTTTTTTATCCTATTTAATCGACACAGATAATGGACGTGTTGTGAATGATAAATTTGATGAAACTTTAGAAGGTTATAAAATTGATAAAAATAAAGTTGTTTTTGTAATGTGTAAAAGCGGAATGAGATCATCAAAAGTCGCACAAATATTAGATCAAAGAGGTTATAAAACTTATAATGTTGTTAATGGCTTTATTTGTTCTGAAGATGTAGAGCCAAGCTGCTGGAAAACATCAGGATTGCCAGTACTTTAAATTAAACAATAATTTTTGATTTAGTAGAGACGAAAATACTGGTTTAATATATTTTTAAAGTTGTAATATATAAATATGATCTTTAGACAATTATTCGATAAAATTTCTAGCACATATACATATTTGATTGCATCAGCGGCTGGAAGGGAGGCTTTAATCATTGATCCAGTTTTAGAAAATGTTGAGCAATATATTAAATTATTAAAAGAATTAGATTTAAAACTGGTTAAAGTTATCGATACTCATATACACGCAGATCATATTTCAGGTATTGCAGAATTAAGAGATAAAACAAATTGTGTTACTGTCATGGGCGACAAAACTCCTGCGGATGTGGTTGCTATGAGAGTTGCAGATGAAGAGACAATCAAAATTGATGGTATAGATTTAAAAGCTTTATACACACCTGGTCATACATCTGAGAGTTTTAGTTTTTTAATGAAAGATAGAGTTTTTACAGGTGACACTCTTTTAATTAGAGGCACAGGTAGAACTGATTTTCAAAATGGCGATCCAAGAGACTCTTATAATTCAATTTTTAATAAATTATTAAAACTTCCTGAAGCTACATTGGTTTATCCAGCTCACGATTACAAAGGTGAAATGGTCAGTACAATTGGTGAAGAAAAATATTTTAATCCAAGATTGCAAGTTAGATCAGCTGAAGAATACATAGATATAATGAATAATTTGAATTTACCTGATCCTAAAATGATGGATGTAGCAGTTCCTAGTAATTTAAATCTAGGAATTGATTTTAATCGTCAGAAAGTAAACAATGGAATTGAGCCTGAAGAGTTTAATAAGATAAAGAAAGATCCAGACTCATTATTAATAGATTTAAGAGAAGATATTGAAATTGAAAAAGAGGGAAAATTAAAAAATAGTATTATTGTACCTTTCCCAAAAATGAATGAATATATTGATAAAAATAAAGATATGTTAAAAAGTAAAAAAATTCTTTTTTATTGTGCTCATGGACATCGGTCTACATTAGCAGTTCAAATTTCAAAATCTTATAATTATTCAAATTGTTATCACCTAATTGGTGGTCTTAAGAATTGGAAAAAAGAAGGGTTGGAATTATAAAATAAGATGAAAATTATAGTTTTATTATTTTTATCAATTATATTTATCAAGAGTAGTTTTGCCCACAATCACTATCCTATAACTACTGACTCTAAAATTATGATTGCAAAGGGTAAAATTGCTTATGAGAATAATTGTGTTTCTTGCCATCAAATAAATTTATCAGGTGCTGAAAATTGGAAAGGGCTTGATGAAGATGGACATAGAAAAGCCCCGCCGTTAAATGGTACGGGCCACACTTGGCATCATGATGACAAGACTTTACATAGTATAATTAAATATGGTTTAGCTAAACTAGTAAAAAATTATCAAGGTAAAATGGCAGGGTTTGGGGATGTTCTTAATGATGATGAAATTGATAATGTTTTAGCTTATATAAAATCTTATTGGCCGAAAGATAAATATCAATATCAGATAGATTTGAATAAATAATATGAATACAGCAACATTTAATTGGTCTTGCAGACATACTTGGAAAAGAAGTGCTAAAAATACAATGTGGTGTGTAATTGGTTGTTCCATTGGAGATTTTGGAACAATATTATTCTTTCAATTAACTAAAATTCCATTTCCAGTTTTGGGCATAATGATCTTAGCGATCATCAATGGTTTAATAACAAGTATTATTTTAGAAACAATTATTTTAATGAGACAAAACTTTAACTTTATAAATGCTTTAAAAACAGCATGTGGGATGAGTTTTATATCAATGCTTAGTATGGAAATAGCAATGAATCTTACTGATTATCTTTTAACAGGTGGAGCGATGCTAACTTGGTGGGTGGTGCCAATAATGCTAACAGTAGGTTTTTTAACGCC
>JGI11772J19994_1000204_pt1 | contig 12940 bp, 9 predicted proteins | sample Etolagsurwater0m_FD_19994 | JGI IMG/M metagenome (IMG submission 19994) | reverse complement strand
CTTGCCATTAAAGCAGAAGAAATCAAAGCTCTTTATCAAAACGTTGCTCAAACTATTGGTGACGCATTTGGACAAGCTTTCCAGGACGTAGTGAACGGATCAAAGGGCATGCAAGAAGCATTATCAAGCATGCTTCAATCCATTGGACAAAGCTTTGTTGCAATGGCAGCGCAAATTATCGCGAAACAAGTGGCAATGGTGGCGCTTGGTGTCATTTTGAAGGCTCTTGGTGTTCCAATGGGAGGAAGTTTTGGAGGAGGAGCACAGATCGGCGAGCAGGTGAAAATGCCAACTGGAGTTGGATTCGGTGCCGGAGGAGGTATTTTGCAGAATTCTGGCGGACAAGGTTTTGGTACGCTTGGCCCTGATTTTGGCATCAGGAAATTTGCTAATGGCGGCATTGTAAATGGCCCCACACTTGGCCTCGTGGGCGAAGGGCGTTACAACGAAGCAATTGTGCCTCTCCCTGACGGCAAGAGCATTCCAGTGCAAATGCGAAACCAGCAATCATCTCGTGAATTGCTATCTGCCAAAGAACAACGAGGAAAAATGTCACCTACTGTATTGTCTATGAATTTTGAAACTACTAACATCAATGGAGTAGAATATGTCAGCAGAGAGCAACTAGAACAAGCAATGGCTCAAACCCGTAAAGAAGCTGCTCGTGAAGGCGCCTCGCAAGGCAGCCGCTTAACGCTTGATAAGCTTAAGAATTCACCATCAACTCGTCGTCAACTTGGCATACGCTAATGTCTAATTTCCCTTCCATTGCTCCTTCTGAGCGTTCCATTAAGATGGGAGAACCACCCATCAAGCTTTATCGTTCATTGAATGGCACAGTTGTGCGTCGAAGCTTTGGCAATAAACTAGCAAATTATCAAGTCGAGCTTAAATTCAATGGTGTTTCAGAAGCAAAACTTGCTCAATTCTGGGATCATTATCACGATACAAGGAATCTAAACAATGGTTTCTCGCTGCCAGATATTGTTTTTAAGGGGTATCGAACTAATGCAAAAATTGGGCGTGATGAAGGTTTTGTTGATCGCATTAATCGGATGAATTCAATTGAATGGTACTATGCTGAACCTCCTTCCATCGAAAGCATTTCCACTTCATTTAGCAATGTTAGTATCACGCTTGTAGGAGAGCTTAAGTATTCTGAATAACCATGATCAATATTGCTCATTTTGTTGTCATTGAAACCTCAGCAGGTAAAGTCAATAGGTTTCAGAATTTCTTCCATTCCGAAACTGGTGGCACTCAAATGCCGGATAGGAATAAAATTTTTGCATCAGATCCATTGGGCGGAGAAGATGCCTCTGTTTACACGTTTGTGCCATTTGCTCCACAAGGCTCCACTGCTCAGATCAATGGCGACAATGATGCCATGACTTTGTTGTTTCCATTTTCAACATTTGGCGTGCGTTTAGTAGAAGAGGCCGATGGAAATAGGCTATCAAAGCTTCAATTAAAAACAGTATGGCTTGAAACGAATGACCCCGCAGGAGGTCAGTATGCAGTCTTGAGTCGTTACACTGAATACTTTCTTGGCATTGGCGCCAGTTTTTCCGATACAGTGATTGAACTAAGATTCAGAAGCGCGATGGATAGCGTAGGTGGTCGTTTCCCTGCCGCAACGTTCACGAAAGAAAATGCTGGACGTTTGCCTATTGAAGCTCAAATCAGGACACGCTGATGTTTAATGATTTGATTGGCTTACGCCACAAAACAGCAGCCAAGTTTTACCCTGGTTGTCAAGAAATTGACTGTTTCTTTTTAGTTGTTGAGGCTAGAAAAAGACTTGGCAAGAAAGACAATGAGCAGCAGTTTATGTGGGTTTTTGAGAAGTATTATCAAAGTGGCAAATTCCCAGTCAAGCAAATTTTATCAACTATCCATTCCATTGCTTCTCCCACCACTGAGCCGGAGGAGGGAGACTTGGCGTTGGTCGGCGTTTCGTTTAAGGAAGTTGGAATTGGCGTTTACGTTAATGGAGGCATACTGTCTATTGCTATCGATAAAATGTCAACATGGACACGCAACAACAAGCAAGCTAAACTGTTTAAAATACACGAGCTGAAATAAAGAGATGCGGAAACTACTCCCTTATGAACACGCCTTGATTGATGCCCTTGGCATTACAGAAGAGGAGTATTTCTTGTTCAGGAAGGCTCAACAAGAATACAACGACATTAAGGAAGGCACGATATTTGACGCTCGCAATGGCACTGCAGTTGCGGCGCTTATCGTCGCTGCCGTTGGTGTATTGTTTCAAGTTGGAGCTGCGTTATTGGCTCCAAAACCGAATATTCCAACCATTGACATCCCAGATGTCGATGAAAGTAGTTCTCAAGTATCTCGGCGCATTGCTCCTCGTTCTAGCTTTAATACAATTCAATCATTGGCCGATTATGGTCAAACTATTACCCTAATTTACGCAAACAGTGCTTTCAACTCTAGCGGAGGAGTGAGAGTTAACACTGTATTGCTGAGATCTGCAGTGTATAGCTTTGGAAGAAATCAATATGTGCAATTAATGGCAGCAGTTGGGGCTGGAGATATTGGACCCATCAATCCAAGGACGATTTCTTTTGGCCAAACTTTAATCACTCAACTCCCAAGTGAGACGATCTGGATTTATGAATCCCGTGATAAAATTCCAACTTACAACGAGAAAAGATTCGGAAACAATTCCGACCCTGGCCGACAAGCGTCAGCAAGCAATGAAAATGTTTATGGCATGCGAGCTTGGATACAACACAGACCGTTAAGTGGATATACTCAAGCATTTTCCCCTCCATCGTCCCTTCAGCTTGGTTTAACAGAGCCAATCCCATTAAAAGAAAAAGTTGTAGTGCGAAAGAAAGAAGGCACGGAGGATCTTCAAGAAATACGCAATAGAGGTGATAAAATCAATAGCAATAGGTTCAATATCAGATTTAAACGAGTAGATTATGGCGCCGCTAGCAGCGGAAGTGCTGATGCCAGATCAAACGAAGTACTTGATCAAATCGTTCAAAGCCTAGAGATTGGTTCTTTGTATAAACTTGGCTCTACAAAGGCACGCCTTATTAATATACTTGGCGGATACGATGTGACAAAGAATGATGTAATCGCAGAGTTTAAAAGAGTGTCTGGTTATCCAGTATTCAAGAGTAACTACGACAGGGATAAAATTGCAAAGATAACAGATGCGACATACACAACCGTATCTCCAGTTTCACATGTAACTTTTTGTTTCAAGGCTAGAGTTTTCATGAATGTGCAAGGTCGTCGGGCAAGCTATGGCAGCGAAGTAAGCGACAGTGGATTTAACGAAGGCGAAAATGGAGACAAATATCGAACTGCAATGTTCATCGCTCGTTATCGAGAGCTTGGCTCAACACGTTGGGAAACCTCTCCTGGTATTTTTTGCGTACGAAGGTCAACTGAAGCCGAAACTTATTTTTCCCTTTCTTTCAACGCTGGTATTGGACCAGTTACGCGATGGGAATTCATGTTTGAACCAGTTATTGCCCCAGACGCAGAAATGGAAAGGCAAGGTGCCCAAAATATTGCAGGTAGTGTTGCTTATCATTACATAGAATCAGCCGGGGTGCCCCAAGGAACAGGTAGCAATTCAAAATTTCGTTTTATTGGAACCAGTCGTGCTTCACGGTCTGACTCAGATAAAAACCCTCCAATTAATACGTCACCAAAAGGACTAGACGAATGGACGATTTCTAGTTTGCGTAGCGACACGATACTTCGCACATCATTTGACAGTGGACCTGAATTTTCTATTGTCAGCGTCACTGAACAACAAAATGAATCTTATCCATCGGGTCTTTATGAAAACATGACGCTACTTGGCGTCAATGCTTTTAGCGGGCCAGGTCTCACTGAATTGCGATCATTGAGCGCATTTGTTGATTACGGCAAAAAAATAAGATCGATTGGGTCAAAGGGATATGCGCCGCTTCCAAATGTCCACTCGAATAAACCACCGGAAATTTTTCTTGACACCTTATTGGACGACAAAAACGGAATTGGTCAATACATAAACACGGAAGGCATTGACATTGATCGGCTTTACACTGCCAAAGTGTTTTGCGAAACAAACGAATATTTTATGGATGGAGTCATTGCCAGTCAGCAGCCATGGAGACAGTTCTGGGCTGAAGTTGCACCGTATTCATTGCTTGAATTGGCAAAAATTGGAGGCAAGGAAACGCTAGTGCCAGCCGTTCCGTATGACCAAGCCGGAAACAAAACTCGCCAGGTTCAAATTAGTGCATTATTCAATCAAGGCAATATTTTAGACGGCTCGTACAAGGAAGATTTCATTGACTATGGAGACAGTTCGCAGGATTTGATTGCAACAGTGATCTTCAGGAATCAAGACAGGATCAATAACAGAACCAATCCATTTCCTAAAAACGACACCGTAGAAATTTCACGGAGAGACACTAAAGGTGCCTTGGCAATTCGTAAAACATTTGATGTTTCAGACTTTGTTACACGACGGCAGCAAGCAATTGATTACGGTAAACTCCTAGTGCAACAACAGCGTCATGTGCGGCGATTAGTAGAATTTCAAACATTTCCAACGGAAGCGCCAATCGAACCTGGTTCCTATATCTACGTTCAAATTGATGACAACAATTGGGACAATATTCATTCTGGTCAAGTATTAGACGATGGATCAATTAATATTCCATTTGCCATGGAAAGCATCAGCGGCACGTTTGACACTTTAGTTTACGTGCCAGGAAAAGAACCAACAAAACATAGCGTCAGTTACAGTAAAGGACAATCTTCGTTTTTCAATGATTATGCCGGTACAGGCGCATTGTTTGTACTTGGCAGAAAAGTAAGTGCTAAGAGGGTTTTTCGCGTGATTTCAATTTCCATGGCAGCAGAAGGTGAGGTTACAGTTAGCGCAGTTGAACATCCATGCGAAGAAAGCGGAGGAAATGTTTTAAGCAAAGTGGCAAACTTTAGCGACGAATTGTTCAAAATCAGCTAGAATTGTTTCAAAACAATCTTCAGCTTACTATGACGGTTTACACTGGCAATAATGGGCGGTTGTATATCGCTCGTAGGGAATCATCCGGGCTGACCGGGAATATCACTGCAAATGTCGCAACAGGAGGGACAAAGCGTGTAACAAACAACGAGATCTATTCAATTCGCACTCGAACCGGAGAGGGGCGCGGCGCTGCCGTCAAAGCTTTACAAACTCAGAGCGCCGGACCATGCAATTTTACAGTCGTGAGGAGTGGTCAGTTTTATGAAGTTGGTGATCGCGTTTATATTGCTCAAAGGGTTAAAAATACTTGGGTGCGAAAAACAGACGATTTTTCAATAAGCTCCATTACAACCCGTGGTATTGACAGTGAACTGGAGATTGTTGGTCAAAACAAATATTTATATGGCAAAATTCGTAACTGGAGTCTTAATAGCTCCTCTGAAGTGGTTGACACGACAGCACTTGGTGATACAACGCGAACATACGCACCATCCATTACGTCCGGTGAAGGTAGTGCTACATTATTGTTTTATGAAGACAACTTCAACGAACAAGGCAGTATTAATCGTGAGAAAGACGTTTACGAGCTTGTAGACATCTTGTTTCCCCGAGACGTTGCTCCATTGGTAATCATGAATCTTGCCGTAGACGCAAGTATAATTGAAGGTGATGCTGAGCTAATGAAGAGTAATTTCCTGTTTAATGCCTACGTCACCGGTGCTAGCGTTTCAGTGGCTTATGGAGAAGTTGTGACAATTGACACTACATTCACCGTTGATGGTGCATTGCTTGACGTGCCTTGGAAGCCTGGTGTTGATCGTCTCTGATTTTTTTGTATATTTTTTAACATGACAGTATTTGCTGGACATTACGGGAGCCTAGATCTCAAGCGTTTAGCGGATACTCGTGTTTTGAATTTGCAAATCACAGCAGAAGATATTGACGACTTGCGAAAAAGATTTGCGATTTCAGATCGCAGAGGACTAGACCTGCCACAAGGCACTATCACAACAGGCGACAGGGTGCAAATTAGCACTAATGACGCAAGAGGGCTGCCTTTTAGGCTTTATACAAACTCAGAAAATACCACGTACGTTGACAATCCAACTGGCGATTATTTGCCAATTGAATTTTTTGCCAATGTTGACGCAATGGGAGCGATACGCATGTATCGTACTTTTGCTGGTGCTTTAAGCAATTCTGATGAGGAGTATTTAGCGGTTCCTCTACCAGTTTCTCCATCTGATCCTACCTGGGACGTTCAAGTTGCAACATTGCCAGGAGCTTATCATCAAGTTGGAAGAGTGCAAGGCTTTACATTTTCAACTGAACGTGAATCTGTTGATACAACAACTCTTGGAGATAACTATAGAGGCTTTTCTCATGCGGCCATTAGTGGTAGCGGTAGCGTTGACTGCTTGTTTGATTTTAAAGATGTTGACAACAATGAAGTTCCTTTTGCCATTGCTGAATTAATACAAAAGATTGAAATTGGCAGCAGGTTTCAGGGAAAGTTTTATGTTTTGGAGCCCTTTGGAGATCAACCCAAGGGCTTTAATTTTACTGAAGGTGTTTACTATGAAGTGAATGGCATGTTTGTTCGTTCTAGCATGACTGTTAGAGCGGACCAAATTGTTGAATGTAGTTTTGATTTTATTACATCAGGTCAATTCTTCTTGCGAGCGGGAGACAATCCAATCGCTATTACGACGGAGGATGATGTTAACATAGGTAATGAAACAACGCTGGAAGATCTAGGCGTTCTACGAGAGTCGAATTAGCAATGACAATCCGCATTTCCAATTTAAATGAGCTTTCGGTCAATCTTGCTCAGGTTGATCTTATTCCAGTTGTTGACATTAGCGCGGCTGAAACCAAGAAACTTAAAGTTGCCAATCTCATCAATGTTGGTATTAGTGGGGCACCATCAAGCTTCATTGATCTTTCTAAATTAAATCAAAGCTCTACTACTAAGTTAAGTAATAATGTTTTAGCCAATACGGGCGTAGCATCTGGCACTTATGGCGCAGCGGATACTGTTGCTCAATTTGTTGTCAATGATAAAGGCGTTATCACGACGGCAACTGGTGTTCCCATTGTAATTACTGCCTCATCAGTCACTGGTCTTGCTGCTGTTGCTACTAGCGGCACTTATGAAAGCTTATCAGGGAAGCCTACTTTAGGAACTCTGTCTAGTCAAGATGCTGGCAATGTTACGATTAGTGGTGGCACAGTTAACCAAGTTGCGCTTTCTGGCGTCACTATTGTCGCAAGTGGTGGCACTATTACGGGAATCACTGATCTTGCCATTGCAGACGGTGGTACGGCAGCTTCTACGGCCTCTGGGGCAAGGGCGAATCTTGGCTTGGCAATTGGATCTGACATTCAAGCTTATAGCTCAGTGCTGTCTGGTGTCAGTCAGCAGTTTGCTAGTGGCGACACTTTAATCTATGCTTCCGCGTCCGGTGTTGTAAGTAGTGCAGATTTCACTGCTTTTGGCCGTTCTATTGTTTCAGGCTCTACAGCTAGTGGCGTCAGGTCCACTTTAGGACTTGGCACAATTTCGACTCAGGACAATGGAAATGTAATAATTAGTGGCGGCACTGTTTCCGGCGTCACGTTGACCACAGGCAATGCAACCATTAGCGGAGGGACGATTAGTGGTATTACGGATCTTGCTATTACTGACGGTGGTACTGGCGCTTCAAATGCTTCAGTCGCTAGGGACAACCTTGGCCTAACGATTGGCTCTGGCGTCCAGGCTTATAGCNCAATTCTTAGTGGCGTAAGCGAACAATTCACGACTGCTGATACGTTGATTTACGCTAGTGCTTCTGGCGTCGTGAGTAGCGCGGACTTTACGTCCTTTGGTCGCTCCATTGTTTCTGGCACCACTGCTAGCGGAGTGCGTTCTACTTTAGGTCTAGGCACGATTGCCACTCAAGATGCAAACAACGTAAGTGTTACTGGTGGCACGGTATCTGGCGTTACACTAATCACCAATGACGTCAATATTTCCGGCGGCACAATTAGTGGAATCACTAATCTTGCCATTGCAGACGGCGGCACAGGAGCCTCAACTGCATCAGTAGCGCGAGCGAATCTCGGGCTCGTCATTGGCAGCGATGTTCAAACTCATGGATCGGCATTAGATGGTATCTCGGCTTCTGCTAGTGGCACTGATCTATTTTTCTACACAAGTGCTTCTGGCGTTGTTGAAAGTTCAAATTTTTCAAGTTTCTCCAGGACGTTAGTAGCAAATACAACTGCTAGTGGAGTGCGGTCTACGCTTGGCCTTGGTGCTGTTGCATTGCTTGAAACCATTTCAGTGGGTAGTGGCGAAATTGGCACTGCAGCAGTTGGTACTGATGAATTAGCAGACGATAGTGTTATCGCTGATAAAATTTTAGACGCGACAATTACTTTAACAAAAATTGCCGATACTTCTGAATCTGACGTTCTTATCGGACGAGCAACTGCAGGTGCTGGTCCATTAGAAGAAATCACTTGCACTGCAGCGGCGCGTACAATCTTAGACGACGCAACTATTGAAGATATTCGAGCCACTCTTGGTTTAGGAACACTTTCGACGCAAGACGGATCTTTCTCTGGCACTTCTACTGGCACCAACACTGGAGATCAAACAATCACGCTAACTGGTGATGTTACCGGCACTGGCACGGGATCTTTTGCTGCCACTATTGCCACAAATGCTGTTGTTGAAGACAAGATTAACAATGGAGCAGTCACTACATCGAAGATTATTGATAGTGGCATCACTGCAACTAAACTTGCAGATCAAAGCACATCTGTTGTGGCCGCTGATTCTCCGACGGGAAGTGGTGTTTATATTGGTCAAAAATGGTTTAATACGAACAATAGTTTTGAATACACTTGGGATGGAAGTGATTGGCTGAGGCAGGCGGCAATTAACACTATCACGCATTCTGGTGATGCTATTTATGCTTATACAACTGAATACGACGACAACTTTTCTGCCAATATTGTCCCAACGCTAAATACGCAAAGCGCCAATCAAGTATTGATTGGCCCTGCAAGCGGTTCTGATGCTGCTCCTACATTCCGAGTGCTAGCTAGCGGCGATCTTCCGATTGCAACTTCTAGCGGCGTTGGTGCAGTGCGGCCAGGCGCTGGCTTAAGCATGAATGGTGATGCCATCGCTCATATAAATACTATTAATGGTGGAACATTTTATAAAGTGGTGGCTGATAGCGAAGGCCACATTGCATCTGGTGCTACGGCATTAATTGCCGCTGACATCCCAAACCTTAATGCGTCTAAAATCACAACTGGAACTTTTGGTAGTGGGCTAATTGCAAATGATGCAATCAATGGAGAAAAACTTTCAGATTATTCGATTACGCGATTTGGTGAAACCACTCCAACTGCACAATTTACGGGACAATTTTTCTTTAATCCATTGGAAAAAGATTTGTTCCTTTGGGATGGAAACGTTTGGAATCCAGTTGGTATTAGCATCGGTGAAATTGTTTTTGCTGGCACTTATAACGCAAGTGGTAATACAGTTGCATCGCTGTCGCCTGAAGGCAGCGCAATTGGCTTAACAGTTGGCCAGCCTCTTCCATCGCCTTCGTCCACCTTCAATCGATACTATGTCGTCGTTGAAAGTGGCGGAACCGGCGTATCACCTGCACCTACAACCACTTTAAGCCCACCCGACCTGCTTCTTTGCAATGGCACTGCATGGGTGGAGATTGACGTTAGCTCTACTTACACATCGCAAACCGCGAGCCAAGTTGGATTTACTCCTGCGGCAAATCTTGGCAGTACTAATGTACAAGCGGCGCTTGAAGAAGTTAGTAACGAGTGCCGCAATGCTAGCAATATTGCAAGTGGTGTTCTGATTGAAAGTCATGGCGGCACTGGGCAATCAGCTTACACCAAGGGCGATATTTTAGCCGCTACTGGTGTTACGGATCTCGGCTTATTAGGCGTTGGAAGCGATGGTCAAGTATTGACTGCTGATTCTACGCAAGATACTGGTTTGGCATGGGCAACGCCAACAAGCGGTACAGTATTGAGCGTTAATGCGACTTCCCCACTTTCAGTCGCAAGTGGTTCCACTACTCCTCATATTACTGTTAGCAGTGCTTCTACAAGCGCTGCTGGCGTGGTTCAGTTAACTGATTCTATTTCCACGACGAGTTCTGTTTTAGCAGCAACTGCTACTGCTGTTAAGTCTGCTTATGATCTCGCAAATGCGGCTCTTCCACTTACCGGTGGCACGTTAGCTGGAGATTTAAATCTTGGTGTTTCAGTTGACATTGTATTCGAAGGAAGCAATAACAACGCATTTGAAACAACTCTGACGGTTGCTGATCCTACGGCAGATCGCACCATCACGTTACCAAATGTTACGGGCACTGTTGTTACGACTGGAGACAATGGAAGCGTAACCAATACCATGCTTGCTGGTTCCATTGCTGACACTAAATTGAGCACAATTTCAACAGCAGGAAAAGTTAGCAACAGCGCCACTACTGCAACAAGTGCCAATACTGTAAGCGCGATTGTGGCTCGTGACGCAAGTGGAGATTTTTCTGCTGGCATCATTGATGCTACGATTGACGCAGGTGCGTATTAAGCGCGAAACCAATCTTTCTTGTAGAATTAAAGTAAAAGGATTAATTTTGAAATGATCTACCCAGCTAGTTACGATATAACAATTTTACAAAATTCTACATGGAAAGCTTCTTTGCGGGTTACTCAAAATCGCAAAACGCTTTCCGAAGTAACCGTTAGCGGCGGAACCGTAAAATTTTCTTTGCCTTGTCACGATTATGGCGATGGCGATAAGGTGATTTTTACTATTCCTTCTGTTTCCGGCGACTCTTCTTATATTAGCCTTGTTCCATTGCCCACCAATGTTATACCATGCGGCCTTGATCTCAATGCTGTCTATTATGTTATTGCTAGCGGCCTTACAAATGATGAATTCTACGTGGCCTCATCGAGTGGCGGCACGGCGATTAACGCGACTGGTTCTGCAAGCGGAACCTTTTATTCCGCTTCCCCAGTAAGCCTGTCTGGTTATACGATTGACAGTGACGTAAAGGGGTTGCCTAATAATGATTTTGTAGCAACTTTTACGTCAATTGTAACAGACTCTGATAACGGAAAATTTGAATTATCTATGGCTCCTTCTGTCAGTTCTGGCATTCCCGCTGGCAGGTATAACTATGATGTTAGCCTGACACAATCTTCTGGAGAACGATATTATTGGCTTGCTGGAGTGGCCACAGTTGCGACCACATACTCTCGAAATTAATTGGAGGCGATAATGAGTGAAACTCAAATCACGCTAGCCGCAGCATCTGAAACCGAAGTAACTGTTGCAGTGCCTGGCATTCAAGGTCCAGTAGGGGCTGGCGTGTCAAGTGGCGGCACAACTAATCAAGTGCTATTTAAGCAAAGCAACGCAAATTACGACACGGCATGGAGCAAGGTGACAACCGCAATGATTGATGACCTAGAGATTGACGAGGGAATTTATTGATGTCTACTTCTGATTAGGTTTTCTGTCATAAATTTACTAGAATTTAAAGAAGCTTTTTCTTTTAATTTTTCCTTTCTAGGAGTTCACAATGGCTGGTCAGCTTCAACATTTACGTTCCTCGACCGAGAGCAAGCGCCCTACTGCATCAGGATTGGCCGATGGTTCTATTGCAATCAACACTGCTAGTGGATCCCCTGGCTTGTTTTTCAAAAACAGCGCCGGAGCTGTTGTTAAGGTTGGGCCTGTTCACGTTGGCAGCAGTGCTCCAAATGCAACTCCTGCTTCTGGCGGATCATCTGGTAATTCTGTTGGGGAGCAATGGCTAGACAACAGTGGTGGTAATTATGTTTTTAAGGTTTGGGATGGTAGCGCATGGCGAAGTGAGACTGGTGAATTTATAAATGCTAGTGGCGATACCATGACGGGCGATCTCGTCATGAATGATGCCAATATTGTTTTTGAAGGATCAACCGAAAACGGTTTTGAAACAACTTTAACAGTTGTTGATCCCACTGCAGATCGTACCATCACGTTCCCCAATGTTACAGGTACTGTTGTCACTACTGGAGATAGTGGCACTGTTACTAGCACGATGATTGCCGATGGCACAATCGTTAATGCTGACATCAATTCTTCTGCTGCCATTGCTCCCAGTAAAATTGGCGCTGGCGCATTGCCGACTAATGTTACAGTAGCAAGCGCAAATATTGTTGACGGCACTATTGTTAACGCGGATGTAAACGTCTCCGCTGCGATTGCTGGCACGAAGATTGATCCAGATTTTGGGAGTCAGACCATTGAGACTACTGGCGTAATTAATGCTGGACCCGGTACAGCAGCAGCACCTTCTGTTTCCGTTGGTACCACAGATAATGGGCTTTACTCACCAGGGACAGATGAAGTAGCCATCTCGACTAATGGGCAAGGGCGATTGTTTATTGATGCGAGTGGGAACATAAAGATTACTGCCAACCAGTTTCAAGCTTTATCACACAAGCTTTATGGGTATTCAGGCTCTTATGGAGCAACTGTCGTTGGGGCCGGTGGAGACAATTATGGAAACATTTCGCTAGGCGTAGACATTTCCGCAATTAGTGGCGGCAATTTCAATGGGCAGAACCAAGTCATTTTCCCAGCAACAGGCGGCCTTATCCCAAATAATGCAGGAACCGACTATATCGGTTTATTTTCACGAAATAGTTCAGATGCCATTTTATTGGGACCGGCCACGTTTTCCGGCAAAGCAAATGGACCACTAACGATTACATCAACTTCGGTAGGTCTGGGGACTAGCAGCCCTAGCTATACGCTCGACATCGCAGGAGCAAACGCCCGCCTAAAGAATACGTCTGGCAGCGCAGAGTTTATCCTATCGAGAAGCGCAAATACTG
>JGI11772J19994_1000201_pt1 | contig 13078 bp, 8 predicted proteins | sample Etolagsurwater0m_FD_19994 | JGI IMG/M metagenome (IMG submission 19994) | reverse complement strand
TTTCCAGGTCCACCTCCTGTTAAAACAAAAGGCTCTGTATAAATCATGAAACTATCCATAAACCTTAATAGAATTGCTAAAGTTAAAACCTTTTTCATTTTAGGAAGTTCAATATATCTAAAAATATCCCACCTACTTGCCCCATCAATCTCAGCTGCTTGATAATAAGCTGGCTGAATAGAATTTAATCCAGCATAAGACAACAACACTACAAGAGATGTCCAATGCCAAACATCCATTAATATAGTTGTAAACCAGGCATCTCCACTTTGTTGAGTAAAGTTAAAGTCAAAACCAAGACTATTTAATGTATGACCTAAAAATCCAATGTCAGGCAAAGCAAAAATATTCCACATTGCACCTACTACGTTCCAAGGAATTAAAAGTGGCATCGACATTAAAATTAAACACGTAGGTACACCCCAGCCTTTTTTAGGCATTGTAAGAGCAATTCCTATACCTAGAGGAATCTGAATTAATAAAATGATAAATGTAAATGTAAATTGTCTACCTAAGGCAGCATGAAAACGATCAGATTGAAGAATTTGTTTAAACCATCGAGTTCCTTCCCAGGCAAAAACATTGCTTCCAAAGGTTTCTTGAAAAGCATAGTTAACTACTGTCATTAATGGAACTACAGCGTTAAACGCCACTAATACAAAAACAGGTATGACAAATAACCAAGCTTTTTGATTTACAGTTTTATTCATTATTCAATTATCCAATCATCGCCATAAGCGTATGTATATTTTTGATTAAAAGTTATAAATGCACTTCCGTTTGGAATTTCATCTTGGGCATTAGATAAAATTTTTATTTTTCCAGCTTCAGATACTGCATCAACAATCTTGTGTCTTCCAGTGTTGCTAACTTTAGAAATTTTAACTGGAATACCTTCCTTAGAAAAATTAATAAACTCTGGTCTAATACCTACCTGTGTTTTTTTAAAATTAGTTTTTTTAATACTAGAATTACTAGGAACTCTTTGGCCTGATAAACTAATCTCACCATTAACAATTTTACACGGCAATACATTCATTCCTGGAGACCCAATAAAATGACCTACAAAAGTGTGTTTAGGTTTTTCAAATAATTCAATTGGAGTACCTGTTTGCACAATCTGTCCTTCATGCATTACAACGACTTGATCAGCAAATGTTAAAGCTTCGGTTTGATCATGAGTCACATAGATCATGGTTCTTTTAATTTTTTGGTGTAATTCTTTTAACTTAGATCTTAAAACCCATTTAAGATGAGGATCAATAACTGTAAGAGGTTCATCAAACATAATTACATTTACATCAGATCTAACTAAGCCTCGCCCTAAAGAAATTTTTTGTTTTCCATCAGCGGTTAGGCCTGAGGCTCTATTTCTTAAGGTTGGAGTTAATTCCAACATCTCTCCAATTTCTTTTACTTTTGCATCAATTTCATTCTCAGATAAACCCCTATTCCTTAATGGAAAAGCTAAATTGTCATAAACACTCATAGTGTCGTAAATTACTGGAAATTGAAAAATCTGAGCAATGTCTCTTTGAACAGGGCTTAAATTTGTTACATCTTTATCATCAAACAAAATTTGTCCTTTTGTAGGTACTAGTAATCCTGAAATAATATTTAAAAGAGTTGTCTTTCCACAACCGGAAGGACCAAGTAATGCATAAGCTCCGCCATCCTTCCAATCAATATTAACATCTGTAATTACAAAATCAGAATCCTTTTGGGGATTGTTTAAATAACTATGACTTAAATTTTTTAATGTTACTTTAGCCATTACTTACCAATCTGTTATTTTGATCAAAGAATAAACACTCATCTACATTCATGTAAAGTTTCATCTCATCACCAATATTAATTTTATGTGAACCACTTGATAAGGAAACCCAGTTTGATTGACCATATTTAAAGTGTATTAAACTTTCTGAACCACTTAATTCTGAAATCATTACTTTGCCTTTAATTTCTACAGAGTTGGTAGAAGTTTTTTTTACCGTCACATTGTGTGGACGAATTCCAATTGTATAACTCCCATCCTTAATTCTTTTATTGGTCTTCCAAGTAGTATTTGCTTCTAACAGTGAACATAAGTCACCACTTTTGTTTACTTTAGCAATATTCATTGGAGGATCACTAAATACCTCTGCGGAGGTTAAGTTTTCTGGATTGTTATACACATCAAGTGTTTTTCCATATTGAATGATTTTACCTTCTAAAATCGTTGCAGTATTCCCACCTATCATCAAAGCATCTGATGGTTCTGTTGTTGCATAAACAACAATGCACTCCCTATTTTCAAATAATTTTGGTAATTCCTCTCTTAATTCTTCTCGAAGTTTAAAATCTAGGTTTGCAAGAGGTTCGTCCAATAAAATTAAGTCTGAGTCTTTAATCAATGCTCTTGCTAGAGCAGTTCTTTGCTGTTGTCCGCCAGATAACTCATTTGGTTTTTTGTCTAACATTGGAGAAAGCTTTAATAACTCTGCAACCTTACCAACTCTTTCTTTTATTTCATTAGCATCAACACCTGTTATTTTTAATGGTGAGGCAATATTTTCGTAAACTGTATAATTAGGGTAATTAATGAATTGTTGGTAAACCATTGAAACATTTCTTTTTTGAACTTTGACGCCAGTAACATTTTGATCATTAAACCAAATCTCACCAGCAGTAGGTTTGTCTAGCCCAGCCATGATTTGCATCAAAGTTGTTTTTCCAGCTAGTGTTGAACCAAGTAAAACGTTAATTGTATTTTTCTCGAGCTTAAGATTGGTTGGATAGATAAATGTTTCTAAACCAACTTTTTTTTCAATATTTTTTAGCTCTAGACTCATAATAATAAAGATTATTTTAAAAAAAGGGGGCAGATAAATGCCCCCTTAATTATAACTTTAGATTAACCTAAATTAGTTCCAAGCTTTTTCGAATGGAACAGTTTTTCCTTTAGGCTTTTCGTCAACTTTAGCTTTTGGTGATCCAGCTTGATTTAACCAATAAGATGCTTCTCTTGGCTTATTCAATCTTGGTCCACATCCACCGTATGCATTGTTAGCTTTATCAGCTGCTTCCATACGTGACATTACTAAGTCCATCTCTTCTGCAAGACGATCCATAGCTTGTTGTGGTGTAAATGCACCAGAGTTAACGTCACCGATTTGTTGCCACCAGATTTGTGCAAGTTTCGGATAATCCGGAACGTTGATACCTGTTGGCGACCATAGTACTCGGTTTTTAGATCTGTAGAATTCTACAAGTCCACCTAGTTCAGGAATTCTCTTAGTGAAAGACTCGTGGTTAATATCACTATCTCTAATGATTGTTAAACCAACGTGACTTTTCTTAAGAGATACAGTTTTTGAAACTGTAAACTGAGCGTATAACCATGCAGCTTTTCTTCTGTCAACTGGAGTAGACTTGAATAAAGTCCATGATCCAGCATCTTGATATCCAAGTTTCATGCCTTCTTCCCAGTATGGTCCTTTTGGTGATGGACCCATTCTCCATAACGGCATACCGTTAGCATCTACTACTTTATTGTTAGGATTTTTTCCAACTAATGAAGCTGTAAACGCTGTGTACCAGAATATTTGCTGAGCTACGTTACCTGAAGATAACGAAGGTAAAGACTGATAGAAGTCCATAGCTGCAGCTCCTGGAGGAGCGTATTTTCTTAACCATTCATCCCATTTTGCAATAGCATAAACAGCAGCTGGACCGTTAGCAGCACCACCTCTTGTTACAGAAGCTCCAACAGGGTTACAAGAACCTTTTTCCATTCTTATTCCCCATTCGTCTACTGGTACTCCGTTTGGTATTCCAGGACTTCCTGCTCCAGCCATTGATAACCACGCGTCAGTCATTCTCCAACCTAAGTCAGGAGCTCTTTTACCGTAGTCCATGTGACCGTATACTCTAACACCGTCAATTTCTTTTACATCGTTTGTAAAGAACTCAGCGATATCTTCGTAAGCAGACCAGTTAACTGGTACACCTAAATCGTATCCGTATTTTGCTTTAAATTTGTCTTGTATATCTTTCTTATCAAACCAATCTTTTCTAAACCAATAAAGGTTAGCAAATTGTTGGTCTGGAAGTTGATATAATTTACCATCTGGACCTGTCGTGAAAGAAATTCCAATGAAATCTTTCAAGTCTAATGTTGGTAAAGTAACATCTTTACCTTCACCAGCCATCCAGTCAGTTAAATTAACTGCTGATTGCATACGTGCGTGTGTACCAATCAAGTCAGAGTCGTTAATGTATGCATCGTAAATGCTTACGTTAGTTTGCATTTGTGTTTGCACAGCCATTACCACATCACCTTCACCAAGCAATTGATGCTGGACTTTAATTCCAGTTATATCTTCAAATGCTTTAGTTAAGACTTTCGACTCATATTCATGAGTAGGAATAGTTTCAGATAATACTTTGATAGACATTCCTTTGAATGGCTTCGCAGCATTTTGGAACCATTTTAATTCAGCAATTCTATCTTTTTCAGAAAGAGTTGATAAACTAAATTCTCCTTTTGCGTAGTCTGTTACTGCATCAGCAAAAACTGATGTAATAACTAATGAAGAAGTAACAGCAACAGCTACTAGAGATCGTATAGTTTTAAACATATTTTCCCCTCGTTTATTTGTTGTTGTTTACTTTTTTAGTTTTGTCTTTATGACTTACTTGGCGCGAAATCTAATGTCCAAGATGGTGTTTGTCAAACTATAATGGGGGGGGAAAAAATTCTAACAGTTGTTTCAACTATTAGTTGTTCTTACTTAAGGTTCTGCTTATTGCTACAGACCATTCTTTCAAAAGTAGTTTTCTTTTTTTGGTAGCAATTTTTGGCGTAAAGTTTTTATCTAAGTGCCAATTCTTTGAAATATCTTTTAAGGATTTATAAACACCAATTTGTAGGCCAGCCATAAATGCTGCTCCAAGTGCTGTGGTTTCCTGAACTTTTGGTCTTAAAACTTTGGTGTTTATGATGTCAGATAAAAATTGTGAAAACCAATTATTCATAACCATTCCACCATCAACTTTAACTAACCTTGGTTTAAGTCCGTCATGTTGCATAGCATCAAAAAGATCGTAAGTTTGGTAAGCAACAGACTCAATTGTAGCTCTGATAATTTCCTTCGGGCTTGTATCTCTAGTTAAGCCACACAGAACGCCTCTTGCATTTGCGTCCCAATAAGGAGCACCAAGACCTGTAAAAGCTGGAACAAGATAAATTCCCTTGTTGTCTTTCAATGATTGAACAATTTTTTCTGTCTCAGATGCCTTTTTAAAAAAATGCATTCTATCTCTTAGCCACTGAACACCTGCGCCAGCTATGAAAATAGATCCCTCCATCGCGTAAGTCGTTTTTCCTTTTATCCTGTAAGCTATTGTCGTTAATAATCTATTTTTTGAATAAATAATTTTACTACCTGTGTTTAGTAATACGAAAGCTCCAGTCCCGTATGTACTTTTTAATGATCCAGGCTCAAAACAACACTGTCCTATTGTTGCAGATTGTTGGTCACCAACAACTCCTGTTATTGATATAGGTTTTCCTGTTATTGAAGGATGGGTATGTCCATAATCATCAGCACAGTCTTTAACTGTTGGAAGAATGTGTTTTTCTATTTTTAAAAGTTTGAGGATATTGTCATCCCACTGATTATTTGTAATATTATAAATCATTGTTCTACTAGCATTAGTAGCATCGGTTGCGTGAACTTTTCCTCTAGTTAATCGCCAAATCAAAAAGCTATCAATTGTTCCAAATAGAAGTTGTTTCTTTTTCATCAACTTCTTAGCAATAGGAACATTGTCTAATACCCATTTAATTTTTGTTCCTGAAAAATATGAGTCAATCAAAAGACCTGTTCTATTGAAGATTAAAGTTTCTTTATTTTGTTTTCTTAGTTTTTTACAAAACTCTTCTTGTCTTCGATCTTGCCAAACAATTGCATTGTAAACAGCTTTTCCAGTTTTTTTATCCCAAAGAATTGTTGTTTCCCTTTGATTGGTAATTCCAATTGTTAAGATTTTTCCTTTTAAAGCTTTGGATTTTTTTATTACATCTAATAAAGTTTTTTTCGTAGTTGACCATATTTCCTCAGGATCGTGTTCTACCCATCCACTTTTTGGGAAATATTGCGTGAATTCTTTTTGTGATGAAAAAATTGGCTGGCCTTTAAGATTGAATAGAATTGCTCTGCTTGATGTCGTTCCTTGGTCTATTGAGATAATAAAATTTTTATCTTTTTTCATTCTTAATTAAAATATTGCCAATCAAACTCTAATTTTTTGTCTTCAATTATAGCGTTAATCATACCTAGCATTAAAGGTAATTTTTTTTTATCAAAATCCTCATTAACTTTCTTACCTATTTCAATAGCAAGATCGGCGCCTTCAACAGTAACTTTTTCCATTTTAGATTTTTTAGCCTCTGAAAAAGTCATTCCTTCACCTATATATGATCCCATTTTACTATTTCTACCACCACCAGAACTCACATATAAATCACCAAGACCAGCTAATCCTTTAACTGTTTCTTTTTTACCTTTTAAATGTTCTACAAAAATTTCCATTTCCTGAACTGATTGTTTTATTAATGCAGAGGCAGTATTTAAATAATTCTTTTCTCTAATTTCATTAGATGCATTTTTACTGCAAAGCCCTTTAGCAGCTCCAACGGCCATAGAAAAAATATTTTTAACTGCCGCACAAACTTCAACTCCGTGTAAATCATCAGAAAAAGATGTGTGGTAATAATTTGTATTAAGCATCGAGGCAATTTTTTTAGCAGTTGAAACATCTTTATTCGCGATAACTACACTACTATGGACTCTATTAGCTAGTCCGGTAGCCAAACATGGCCCACCAACTGCTGAAATGTTAATTTCTTTGATGCCCTTAGAAGACAAAAGTCGTTCAAGCTTATCAACTAAAAGTTCATAATTATTTTGATAAATACTAAGGCCTTTTGTTAGCATTAAAATATCAGGTAATTTTTTATTATTATAAATTCTAAAAAGTTGATCGGCTACCCACTCTATGCCTTTCGAGCTAATACCTAAAACGATTAGGTCTACATTACTTTTAAAAATAGCATCAAATTGATCAAACTTTAGAATATTAATACCTTGAGGTATCTCTGTGTTTAATCCAGGATGAAGTCTATTATTCTTATTAAGCTGATCAATAAAATCATTCTCTAAATGAGTGCCAACGATATTTATATCGTGATTATTATCTAAACAAGGAAAAGCAAAAGCTGTTCCCATTGCACCTGCACCTATAATCACAATTTTAGACATAAGTTAATTTTTGGTAATTATTTTTTTGATAATTATAAAAAATGATATTAACTCAATTTTTCCCAAAATCATAAATAAAATCATAAATGATTTTGATGTTGTTAATAAATCAGAAAATGAAATTTCACTTAATCCAAAAAGATTCGAATTAACTGTATTGGTAATAGTTAAAATTGATAACTTAAAAGAATTTTCAAAATCAAGTCCTCCGGCTGTCAGAATGCTAGATAGAATAAAAATACTAATAAAAAAACAGATAAATAACAAAAATGAGGAATTTAAATTATTGTTATCAATCTTATATTCCGTTTTTAAAATACTTTGATTAATGATTATATTTGGAGTCACCAATCTAAAAATTTCTAACATTGAAGATTTAAGTAAAATATAAATTCTAATCAATTTAATACCTGAAGAATTTGAAATAACTGAACCACCTAAAATAGTAAGAAAAATAAAAAATAAATAAAAGTTTTTAGGTGGGGTATAAGATGTTATGCCTGAATTACTTAAGCTACTTACAACTGAAATTAATGAATTGATAAAATTTATATTTCCTATTGATATAAATACAACTAAGCTAAAAAATAAAATAACAAATAGAATCAAAATATCTTCATAGTGTTTTTTTAAAGTATTTAAATTTGAAAATAGACTATAAAAAAAATAAAGATTTAAAATAGAAAGTAATAAACCAATTAATAAAATTATTTTTTGTGAAGAATTTCTTATGATGCTTGAAAGTTCATTAGTTGGTAAAAATCCACCTGTAGAACTAATTGTCATAGCTAAATTAAACCCGTTAAACAGTCTTACACCAGAAAAGGTAAATAAAATAAAAATTAAGGCAGTTAAAAATAGATAAAGAAAAAAAACTTTAGTTACTATTATTTTTGTGTCTTTATAGAGATTTGTTGCTTTATCGGGATTATATACAAGATGCGTTAATTTAAATTCATTTCTAAAATTAGAAAAAATAAGAATTAAAAAAATTAGAAAATATAAACCTCCTATCCATTGTGATGATGATCTCCATATAATTAATGTTGGGTCTAAAAGCTTAATATTAGTAAATATTGAAAAACCTGTTGCTGTAAGGCCTGATGTGGCTTCAAAAAAAGAATCTATAAATGTTATTTGATAGTAACTTAAGTAATATGGAACAGAGATTAAGAGAGAAATTAAAAAATAAGTAAGCAAGATTAGAATTAACTGCTCACCAAAATTTATATTTTTTTCAGCATTCTTGCTAAAAAAATATAAAATTACAGATAAAAATAAAGATAAGCCAAGAGTAATTAAATAAGAATTTAAATTTAAATAATGATCGAAGTAAGAAGAATATAAAATGTTAAAGAAAGATAAAAAAACAATAGGATAACAGGATAAACTTAAATAATAGGAAATGCCTTTAAGATTCATTTCTATATAGAACTTAATCTAAATATGCTTTCAACTTCTTGGATTAATTCTCTTTTTGCTAAGAAAACTACTAAATCATCTTTTTCAAATANAAAGTCTGTTTTAGGAATAATTACTTTTTTATCTCTTAAAATTGCACCAATTCTAATATGTTCTGGCAAATTAGAATTTTTAATAGANTTATTTAANAACTCTGATTTTTCTAAAATTTCAGCCTCGATAAACTCATATTCACCATCTAGCACCGAGTAAACTGTTTCTATTGTNCCTTTGTGAACATGTTCCATAATTCTTGAAACTGTTGTCATTCGAGGATCTACCAGATCATCTATGTTTAATGATTTTTGTAATAGACTGTAATTAGACTTATTTACAATGGCAATAGTTCGTTTGGCAGGACTATATTTTTCAGCTAGCACGCAAACCATAATGTTATCTTCATCGTCATTCGTTAAGGCTAAGATTGTTTCTGCCTCTTCTATATTCGCTTCTTTTAAAATTTCTTCATCTAATGCATCGCCACAAATTACAATTGACGAAGATAATTCTGAGGCAATTAGCTCTGCTCGATCCTTATTTTTTTCAATAATCTTAACTCTTGCTCCTTCAAAATTTTTCTCTAACAATCTAGCTAGGTTCAATCCTATGTTTCCACCGCCAACAATAACAATTTTATTAGCAACTTTTTCTTCATGGCCAAAGGCTTTTAAAATTTGATTTAATTGCTCAGTACTTACAACAACATAAGCTTTATCGCCTTCTAATAATTGATCTTTCTTTTTAAAGAAAACAAATTTATTTTTTCTTACCGCTCCAAGAATATTTGCTTTAAAATCTGGGAACTTTTCTGTTAAATTTTTTAATGGCATATTCATTATTGGACAATTTTTTCCAACAGCAATTTCTAAAACTTTAATTTTATCTCCAGCGAATGGTACGTTGTCTAGTGCCCCTGGGGCTTCTAATTTTCTAAAAAGTGACTTTGCTACTTCTGCTTCTGGAGAAATTATTACATCAATAGGCAAATTAGATTTATTATAAAGTTTACTCCATTTACCATCTAAAAATTCTCTAGATCTTATTCTTGCAATTTTTTTTCCAACATTAAATAAACTGTGGGCAAGCTGACAAATGATCATATTCGTTTCGTCGTTTCTGGTCACAGCAATAATCATATCTGCATTTTCTGCTCCTGCATTTTCAAGTACATTTGGAAATGTGGCTCTACCCACTATTCCCTTTACATCTTGAGTTTCGTTAATTCGTTTAATATCTTCAGATGATTGGTCAATTACTGTTACGGAATGACCTTGTGCTGATAATTGTTTGCTAATTGAAAAGCCGACTTTGCCAGCTCCACATATGATTATATTCATTTTTTAATTAAGACCTTTTATACCTAAAGCTTTGAGTTTTCTATGAAGAGCTGATCTTTCCATTCCAATAAAATCAGCAGTTTTTGAGACATTACCATTATTTTTCTTCAATTGATTGATTAAGTAGTTTGTTTCAAATTTTTCCCTAGCTTCTTTTAGAGGAACAGACAGGGTATTGTTCATTGTTTCATTATTTATACTTGGATTCTCCGATAAGATTTCAGTTAAAATTTTATTTGTATCCTTTTTATCTTCATTTAATGACAATATTGTAACTCTTTCAATTAAATTTCTAAGTTCTCTAATATTTCCTGGCCAATTATAACTATATAGTAAATCATTGTTTGCATCTATTTCGGCCTCAGGTACTCCATTAATTTCGGCAACTTTTTTCTTAAAATAGTTAATTAGCAAAGGTATATCTTCAGTTCTAGATTGTAATGATGGTAGATTGATCGGAACTACATTTATTCTATGATATAAATCTTCTCTAAATTTTTTTTCATCAACTAAATTCTTTAAATCTTTAGATGTTGAAGAAATAATTCTAATATTTGCATAAACATCTTTTGTTCCATTAACTCTTTTAAATTTTTGATCAATTAAAACTCTTAGAATATTGGATTGAATTTCTAAAGGTATTTCCGAAATTTCATCGAATAGTAAAGTTCCGTTATTTGCTTTTTCCAAAATACCAAAATTTATAGCACCGTTGTCTAATTCTTCTCCAAAAAGTTGTTTCTCATAATTTTTCTCTTTTAGTAAAGCGGCATTAAAAACAATAAAAGGATTTTTAGCTCTCCCAGAACTTTTATGTATTTTTCTTGCAACTAACTCCTTGCCAGTTCCTGTTGGACCTGAAATCAATATTCTGCTCTCAGCAGAAGCTAATTTTTCTATTATCTTTTTTATTTTAATTATTTCTTGGCTTTGTCCTATTAAATCAAAGGAATGAAATAATTTATTTTCAAAATTAATTTTTTCATTCTTAATTTTAAATACTTCATCCGCACGTTTTACATAATTCAATAACTTTTCAGTTGAAAAGGGTTTTTCTACAAATTCATATGCACCTAAACGTACAGCCTCTACAGCCACTTGAACTGTTGCATGACCAGAGATCATTATTACAGGTAAATCTTTATTTTTATTCATTAAAACTTTTAATAAATCGATACCGTCTTTGTCTCCTTTGTCTAATTTAATATCTACAATGGCTAAATCTGGAAGTTTAGTATTTATTTCAGTTAAAGCTTGATCATAATTAGCTGCTGACCTAACTGTGTAGCCATTATCGGATAAAATATTACAGATTAAAAAACGTATATCTGCGTTGTCATCAATAACTAAAATTTCAGTTTTCATTGTTATAATACAGGAAATAAAATTTGAACTTTGGCACCAGTTTTTAAGCTTGTTATTGTCATCTCGCCTTTGTGTTCATTTATAATTTTATTAACTATTGGTAGACCTAATCCTGTCCCATTTTTTTTTGTTGTAAAATATGGAGTCATTATTTTAGAAGTATCTTTAATACCAATTCCATTATCGACTATAAAGATATGTATATAGTCATTATCACCTTCTATTTCTATATCAATTTTGCCTTTAAAATTCTTATCTTTTTCTTTCCTTTCTTTAATGGAGTCCTCTGAATTTTTTATCAAATTTATAAACACTCTATAAAGTTGTTCTTCATCATATTTAAAATGAACAATCTTTTTATAGCTTTTAAAATTAATTTTATTATCAGTTGAAAGTTTGTAAAAATCTATTGATCGNTCAACTACATCCACTAAATTCATTTCCTTAAATATTGGNGTAGGCATTCTTGCAAAACTCGAAAATTCATTAACAAGACTTTCAATATCTTTAATTTGCCTATTTATTGTTGACAAATAATTTTTAAATTCATCTTGCCCTTCTGATATTCTTTTAGAGAATTTATCTTTAAGTCTATCAATAGATAACTGGATAGGAGTCAATGGATTCTTAATTTCATGAGCTAGTTTTCTAGCAACACTCTCCCAAGCAGAATATCGTTCGGAAACTAATAGTTTTTCTTGTTGTTTTTTTAATCTGTCTATCATGCTATTAAAATTTTGATTTAATTTAATAAATTCTTTGTCTGTTTCAATTTCAGGAACTTTTGTATCTAGAATACCTTTGCTGATGTCTTCAGAGGCACCTATTAAATTAATAATAGGTTTAGTTAATCTATCTGCGAATGCGATTGCTATAATAGTTGATAAGAAAAGTAATAGACCCACAACTAAAATATAGATAATCGCAAAAGTAATTTTGATGCCAGTTTGTTTGTTTTCAATTGAATAATAAAAATTTACTGCTTGTTCAGTCTCATTTAGATAATTAATTATTTCTGGGTCGACATTTCTAGAAATATATAGATAAGTATCAATAAGAGTATTAAGTTTTATCATCGCTGATGTTTTCTCTTCCACTCCATTAATAATTTGCACTGTTACTCCTTCTAAAGCTTTATTAAATTCATCCTCTGTTGGAATTAAAAATTCATTAACACTCTCTGAATCTGAAAAAATTATGTTTCCAGAACTATCAATTAAAAAAATGTCATCTACTCTTCTTAATAATTTTTCAGATCGGGCGATATTTTTAAATCGATTTGGATCAGAATAAAATAAAGGAGATGCTCTATTAAGCCCTACGCTCATCAAAAAAACATCTGACTCTAACGTTTTATTGTTTTGATCAGAATAGCTTTTTGCCACGTCATAAGAATTGTTAACGGCTTTTGTTATTTGAGAATTAAAGAAATTTTCCAGACCATAATTAAAAATAAATAATGAAAACAAGGCTATAAGAAAAGATGGGATAAAAGTAAAAAGAGTAAAAAAAGAAATATATTTTAAACTTGTTCCTGATCCTAATTTTTTGCTTTTATGCTCAAAATATATATTTGAACTTTTTTTAAAAATTATAATAAAAAATAAAATT
>JGI11772J19994_1000200_pt1 | contig 13133 bp, 16 predicted proteins | sample Etolagsurwater0m_FD_19994 | JGI IMG/M metagenome (IMG submission 19994) | reverse complement strand
TTTAAAAACAAAAAAATAATTTAAAGAGGTATTATTATGGCATTTGATGTATCTGCATTAAGTCCTTTCAACAACGAAACCGCTGGTGAGATGTTTGTAAAGGCAATCATGGAAGGTTCTACCATTGAGTACGCTACTGTAAAAGAGGGCGTTAAGTACAAAGAACCAATTAATTTATTTGAAGTTGACCTTGACATCGTTGATGGTAGAGGTTGTGTAACTGCATTGGCAGGAACTTCATCATTCACTCAACGTGACATCGAAGTATGTCAGCGTTCATCTCACGATGGTTTATGTCTTCGTGACTTAGATACTAAGTATTTAGGTGTAATGCAACCAGAAGGTTCTTACAACGAATCATTTACTTTGGTACAAGAGTACTCTGAGCAAATCGTAAAAGGTTTCCAGAAAGCTAACGACCAATTCATTTGGGGTGCTACTACTGGTGCTGGTGACTGTGTTGATGGTTTGAAAACTATCATCTCTGGTTCAACTACTGGTGTTGTTGTTCCTAACTCTATCACAGGTTCTGCTCCAACTTCAACTACTATCGGTGACAACGTTGATGTAATGATTGAAAACTTGGCAGCTGACGTACAAGATAGAGAAGATTTGACTGTATTCATGTCAATCACTAACTTCCGTAAGTACATTACTTGGTTGAGAAATGAAAACAACTATCACTACAATCCTGCTGATGTTGAGAATCGTGTAAACTTTATGGCTATGAAGCACCCATTTACACCAAACGTAACTATCGTTGGTACAATTGGTCTTCAAGGTTCTAACCGAATGGTTCTCGGACCTGCTAAGCACATCGTAGTTGGTACTGACTTATTGTCAGACGTATCTAATTTCCAATTGTGGTACGATATCAACGATGATAAGTTGAAGCACAGAGTAGTAACTAAACTTGGTATGAATATTGCTTATCCAGAATTCTGGGTTAGTAACGACCAAGCCTAATTGTTGAAATTAATAAAAAAAGGATAAGATATGAGTACTTGTGATATTACATCAGGATTTACACTAGGTTGTCGTGACAACACTGGTGGTTTAAAGAACATCTATATCTTGTCTGGCTCTATTGATTCAACAAGTGGTACGACTGGTTTGCTTAGTGTAATTAGTGGTTCAGGTAGTTTCTACAAATTTGAATTGACTCGTCAAACAGGTGATTTCACCGAGGCAATCAACTCAAACGTAGAAAACGGAACTATTTTCTATGAGCAAACTGTAAACGCACCATTCCATAAGCTTCAGTCCTCGACTCGTAACCAAGTAAGAGTTCTCGCTAAAAACCCAGATATCAGAATGATTGTTGAAACAAACAATGGTTCAGAAGATGGTGTTGGCGTTTTCTTCTTATTAGGTCAAACTCGTGGATTGTCACTTAGTGGTGGACAAGGCCAGACAGGTACTGCTTTTGGTGATTTGAATGGATATACTCTTACCTTTACAGGTCAAGAGCCAGAACCAGCGTCAGAACTTTCGGGTTCTTCGTTGGCTGGAGTCCTTTCAGGTATCAGCATTAACGGCGGAGTCTAATATTTATATAATAGTATGATGGGGGGGATTATTCCCCCCCTTCTACTATTCACTTGGGAAATAAAATGATAAAACTTACACCATCATCATCAAATGTATTTGCTTTTCAGCCCACAGCTTCATTCGCTGATGGGTCTTCGTTTGTATATAGGTTTACGGATGTATTTTCCCAAGAAGAATTTAAAGGAGCTGCAACTGGCTCCAAATATGGTAATTGGATTGAATTACCAATAACACTTTCAACATCATCGTATATTGTTAGTGTCAACACATCAACACTTCCACTTGAAGGTGGAACGTATGAAATACAAATCTTCCCTACAATTGATAACTCTATCCAATGGGATACTGATGATGAAGATTGGGATATTGAAGCAGTTGCATGGGATGAAACAATTATTGCCGTTTCAGTTTATGGAACTGAACCTCGTAAATGGGGGTTAATTGGAAGTACATGGTCTTCAGTACCAGGAATTCCAACAACAATAGGTAATGGAATATGGACCTCAAGAGCGTGGGTTTCGGAGAGTATTGATAGAATGAACTATTCTTCTACTAATGAAAACGCAGCTTATGTGGTGTATCAAGGATAATGGATATGGAAAAAAATAAACATAAGTTTTCAATAATTCCAAAATATGGGGAATACTATTACCCTGATGGGATGACGTTTGAAGACGATAAAGGAGACATAGTTTACTTTGGTGGTGACAATAAATTTCCACAACTCCTTATAGAATTATACCACAAGTCATCAGTTCACTCTACTTGTGTAAATGCTAAACACCAAGCAGTAATAGGTCAAGGTCTTACAGGTCTTGACGAATCTATTTTAGAGACTGCAAATAAAGAAGGTGAAACTTGGAATGACATTTTTAACAAAGTAGCTTTAGACCGAGTTCTCTACGGAGGATTTGCTTTAGAGGTAATTTGGTCTAATGATAGAACAAGAATAGCTGAAGTATACCATCTTGATTATTCATATGTAAGGGCACATAAATGTGACCATAGAGGGAATGTACCTGGTTATTACGTTTGGAATGGCTGGGGTAAGAACAAATCAATAGTTCCCTATAAAAAAGATATTCCCTATCTACCAAAATTTTCAAAGGTAGATAGAACATCACCATCTCAAGTATTTTATTTCAAACCATATTCTTCAGGTTTGGATTATTACCCATTACCAGATTATATGGGTTCATTAAAGACTATTGAGTTGGATGTACAAGTGGATAACTTCCACACTAACAACTTAAAGAATGGACTTGCACCATCTCTTGCTATCACAACATTTACTGATGCTAATGATGAAGATAGAGAAGCAATCGAAAGAATGTTGAGACAGGCATACGCAGGAACTGATAACGCAGGTTCATTAATGTACATGGATGTAGCAAATAAAGACCAAGCACCAATAATCACACCGATTCCACAAAATGGTGCTGATGGTTACTATACAACTGTAAATGATATGGTAACTCAGAAGATTCTAACAGGACATAGAATTACATCCCCTATGTTGTTAGGTATCAAAACTGAGGGTCAATTGGGTGGTAGAACTGAATTACTTGACGCCTACCAACACTTCTTGACTACTGTGATATATCCTATGCAGTCAGACATTTTAAAGACGTTTGAGAGTATTTTTAAAATTAATGGAGTTGACACAACTCTTGGTATTCAACAAATCCAACTATTTGAAGATGGTGAACAACTTGATGTGGTGACATCAGTTGAGTCGGATGTAGCAGAATCAGATGTATTGGAAGCTAAAGTAGAGGGAGTAGAATAATGACGACTACACTTTTCATATCAGAAAACAAGTTGAAAAACTTCTCTGATTTAAATAACGGCCTCGACCCAGACTTGTTGAAAAACGCAGTTCGTGAAGGTCAAGACATTCATATTCAAAGAATGTTGGGTAACAAGTTATACCTTGAGATGATTGATAGAGTCAACAACTCAAATGTAACAGGCAACTATCTAATCCTAATGGGTTATATACAAGATGCATTGTTATATTGGGCTTACTACGAAGCTCTCGAATCAATTTGGTTGAGACCAAGAAACAATGGATTGTTAATTCCACAAGGTGGTGCAGAAGCAACTGCTGCTGATACTGCTATTTACGATAAGAAANGACAATCAGTAAGAAATAAAGCTGAATGGTATGGTGAAAGAATGGTTGGTTATCTAATCGATAATGAGACACTCTTTCCTGAGTTTGGTACTGAGACTGGTATGGAGATAGTTCCTGACCAAAGTAGTCAGTTTAAATCACCATTCGTTACAAGAAGTGGGTACGTTGACCAAATGGAAAAACTTGGTGTTAAAGTTATTGACTCACGATATAAATATTTACCACAATAAGAGGATACACGATGGGATTTAATTTAACAAACGAAAGAATACAAGACACCTACCCACAACTATTACAAATTAGTGGGTCTACTATTGTGGATGGGACAGGGAGTGTTGCTCCTATTCTTATTACATCTGCATCATACGCAGTAACTGCTTCATTCGCATTGAATGCTGGTGATATAGATACATCATCTCTTACTCCATTAACAACGTTCAATGCATATACAAGTTCTAATGATAGTAGAGTTGATTCATTAACTGCAGCTACTTCATCTTATTTAACCTCAGCTGATATTACTGGTAAGTTAGATACAAGTACATTCAATTCTTATACGTCATCAAATGATAGTAAGGTTGATGCTTTGATTGCGGCTACCTCATCGTATTTAACATCACTTCCAAGTGGTGTAATTAGTTCATCGGCTCAGATTGCTGATGATATTAGTGGTTCATTCACATCTACTTCAGCATCTCTTGCAGCTGATATTGCTACAAACAAAGTAGATATCTCTACGAATACATCTAACATCTCTACACAAACATCTCGTGTAGATAGTTTAGTATCAGCAACATCCTCTTACGCAGTCAAAGCAGAGAACAATACATTTAGTGGTTTACAAACCTTCAATAATATTGCAGTCAATGGAACTGCAAGTATTGGTTACTTACAATCAGTAACTGGTTCTGCTAAAGTAATCGGTGATGCTTACATCATTCTAAACAACGATACACCTGCTCAAAGATATGCTGGTGTAAAAGTATTTGATAGTGGTTCTACTAACAATAGTGCATCATTTGAGTTTGATGGACAAACAAACGATTGGTTCTACGAATACACCGATGATGGTGGTGCAACCGAAGAGTTTGGTGTTGTGATGTTCGGACCTGGATACAATACAAGAGGTTCTCACGTATATCCATCAAACAATACAATACTAAAAGGAACTGGTGACCATCACTTAGTAGATTCATCTATTACTGATGATGGTTCTACAATAACTTTCGGAAACCCAGTTAACGCTGGTAATATTACATTAACTGGAACTACTTCTAAATTAGAATTAACTGGTATTGCTTCTCAAATCAAAGCTAACAACATTACAGGTTCTTGGGGTCAGACAAACGCATCTGGGCTCGCATTATCTATAAATGGTAATATACGAGCAAGTGGAAACCTTGAAGGTGCTAACGCACAAAGTCTTAGTGGTAATAGAAGAGTTGCTATTGGTAACAATAATAATGTTACTTCTGATGACTCAGTAGCTATTGGTGGTGAAGCAAACTCAATAGGTGCATCTTATAGTGGTATATTTAGTGCTGCAAGTTCTACAATATCAAGTGGTGATACATCAACAATCATTGGTGGTTATCAAAATACTATAAATGGTGGTCGCAGGAATGCTATTATAGGTGGTGAAAGTGTAACCAACGGACAAAACTTTGCCATCGTATTAGGTAGAGAAAGTTTTACCGCACCTAACGCATACACAACTTATACTGCTAACTTAGATGTAAGTGGTTCAATCGTAGTAAGTGGTTCAGGTATCACATTTAGTGATGGAACAACTCAAACTACTGCAGCTGGTGCTGCAGGTCTTGTGAGTGGAACTGGTACTGATTCTATACAATCATCTGCTGACCTCACTACTACACCAGCAACTGCAAGTAATCTTGAAAGTATCGCTATTGGTGATGGTGCAAGTGCTACTGGAGAGTATTCTATATCAATAGGTTCTGACTCAACTGCTACTGGTAATGAATCTATTTCCATTGGTAAAACCTCAGGCCGTGGTGTTGGTCCAGACTTTCGTTCAATAGCTATTGGTTCGGATGTCTATGCAAATGGTAGTTATTCAGTTATAATTGGTAGTAGTACTGAAACTGAAGCTAATTTTACGACTATTATAGGTTATGACGCTGCAGGTGGGGGTAACGTAGGTTCAACAGCATTAGGTTATCAAGCATTATCTCGTGGTCAATATTCAACAGCAGTTGGTGCAGCATCCCGTGCAGATGGTCAACAAGCTATTGCTATTGGTTATAGTAATACTGCAGATTATACTAATAATATTATCATTGGTAATAGTATTAATACTACTGATAATAACGAAATCAACATTGGTAATATATTCACTTACAACTCAGCATCAAATGGTGAGGTGTCATTGAAGAGTAACTTAGAGACTACTGGTCAAATCTATTCACCAACTCACGTAGGTACAGTCGCATCATCAACATCAAGTATTGACTTTGATAATGGTAACTTTGCTACATTGAGTTTAACAACTCCAACGTTCTTGGCTAATCCATCAAATCTAAAATCAGGTACTACTTACACATTAATTATTGATAGTGGTTCTTTGATATCAAATCATGGTACTGCTTGGAAATTCGCTGGTGGTACATCTCCAACTTATAGTAATGGAACTGATGTTCTAACTTGTGTTAGTGATGGAACAAACTTATACGCTACAGCATTAACTGATTTTCAATAATGGATAAGGAATATTATGGCAAATTATAATCTAACAGGACAAAAGATAAAAAACACCTACGGGCAACTTGCTCAGGTGAACGACTCAAACAAGTTGGTTGATGGTCTTGGTAATGAAAAACAAATCGTTACATCAAGTATCGTAAACTTTGATACTGAAGTATCACGTTCAGCTGCAGAAGCAGGATTTGGTGCAGGTAGTGGTGGTGTATCAGAAGCAGTATTTACTGCTTATACATCATCCAACGACTCAAAGGTAGATAGTTTGACTGCTGCTACGAGTTCTTACCTTACATCTCTTCCAAGTGGTGTAGTATCAGGGTCATCACAATTACCTCAGATTGGTATCAACCAAACAAACATTACATCACTAACTGCTCAGACAAGTTCTTACTTGACTTCACTTCCAAGTGGGACTATTAGTTCATCAGCACAAGTTGACTTATCACAAGCGACTGGGGTTGCAGTATCTGCGTCTTATGCAATTACTGCTTCTTATGCTTTGAACGCAGCAGGTGGTGATACTGAATGGGCTGATATCTTAAATAAACCAAGTGGATTAGTTAGTGGTTCATCACAAGTAGACTACAATGGTATTTCAAATGTCCCAAGTGGTATCGTAAGTGGTGCTGCACAATTACCACAAATCGGAACAAATACTTCAGACATCGCTTCTTTAACTGCTCAGACAAGTTCTTATCTGACATCGGCTGATATTAGTGGTAAATTAGACACTTCAGTATTTAATAGTTACACATCATCAAATGATAGCGCAGTAAACACATTAGATACACGAGTTGATAACTTAACTGCTGCAACGTCTTCTTATTTGACCTCAGCAGATATTAGTGGTAAATTAGACACTACTACATTCAACGCTTATACATCATCTAACGATAGTAGAGTAGATAGTCTAACTGCTGCAACATCTTCTTACCTTACATCACTTCCAAGTGGTGTAATAAGTGGTTCATCTCAAGTAGACCTATCATTGGCTACCGGAACTGCTACATCAGCATCTTACGCCATAACTGCTTCATACGCATTAAATGGTGGTGGTGGTGGTACTGCAGGGTTGGTTGCAGGTACTGGTACTGATTCTATACAATCATCTACCATTACAACTACTCCAGCAACTGCAAGTGGGGATTATTCAATTGCCATTGGTGAAAATGCAAAAGCACTAACTAACAACTCTACTGTTTTTGGTAGAAATTCAAGTACTACAACTTCAGCAACTGATTCAGTTGTTGTTGGGTATGGTTTGAATGCTCAACAACAAAGGTCTGTTACTGTTGGAAGTTTAACTACTAATCAAGCAAGTAGGGGTGTTTTCATTGGTTCATTTGGTTCTATGTCAGGTAATGAAAATGTCGCTATAGGTTATTCTACAGCTTGTTCAGGTGACCAAGCAATTTCTATTGGTAAATCATCTAATGCATCTGGAGATTCATCTATCGCGATTGGTAATACTATCACTACTGCTACTAATAATGAAATCAATATTGGTGATAAATTTAAATACGATGGTACATCAGAAGTTAGATTAGAAGGTAACGTTACCACAAGTGGTTCAATCGTAGTAAGTGGTTCAGGTATCACATTTAGTGATGGTACTACTCAAACAACCGCGGCTGGTGCTGCTGGACTTGTAAGTGGTGGTGGTACTGATTCAATCAGGTCAAGTGATGACCTTACTACAACACCTGCAGTAGCAAATGGTAACTATTCAGTAGTTCTTGGTGAACAATCAACTGATAATGGTACTAATGAAGTAGTTGCTATTGGTTTCAATAACGAAGCAACACAAAGAAGAAGTGTTGTTATTGGATTGGATAACACATCTAATGGTGATAGTGGTATTGTTATTGGTAATTCAAACCAAGTAAATGGTACTGATGGTATTGTATTGGGTAAAGGTTCATCAGCAACAACTAATGGTGTTACCGTAGGTAGTGGTGGGGCTAACTCAACAACTGATGGTGTAACTGTTGGTCATGGTGCCGCGGGTGGCGGCCAAGGTTCAGTAGTTCTTGGTAAAAGTGCTGCCGGTGATTTCGATTATGCTGTCGCAATTGGTTACTCTACGACTGCTCAAGCAAATAGTGCTATTGTTATTGGTAATAACCAAGCAGCATCATTTAATGGAAACTCTAACGAAATCAACATCGGTGGTAAGATTAGATATAACTACCAAGGAACTGGTTCTATGTACTTGGCTCATGCTGTAAGAGTTCCTACTGAAACCCTATCAGGCGCAGGTTCAAGTGTATCAGTTGATGGTACTGTATCTAACTACTTCTACCTAAACAATGGTGGTGCTACAACTACTATTAATAATCCAACCGATGTCCAAGATGGTGCTACTTACACATTCAAAATTGATGATGGTAGAAACATTACTTGGGGCGCTGCATACAAATGGCCAAATGGTGTTGTTCCTACTCTAACAAGTGGTTCAGATATTATCTCATTTGTTTCGATAGGTGGAACTAACTTATACGGAACTGCACAATATAACTACCAATAATAGGAGACTGATATGAATACTCCTTCAACATTTTTTGATGGTATAGACACCTCAATCGCAGTTGCAAGTTCTACTGGAGCTACTATACACTCAATTGCTGGATATGTAGTTCATGAATGGACTGGTTCAGCAACTGTGCCAACCCACACTGGGTCATTTACACCTGCTACTACTGCTCGTTATGAGTTCTTTATGGTAGGTTATGGTGGAGATGGTGAAGATACTGCCGGTGGTGGTGGTGGTGGAGGAGAAGTAGTCCTCGGCTCTATCACTCTACAAAGTGGTTCTTCATACACAGTTCAAGTTGGTAATAATAACCAATCAGACCCATCGAGGTTTGCAAGTGTATATGCCTATGGTGGTGGTAGTGGTGGCCGTGGTGGTGGTCTATCACAAGATGGTAATGATGGTGCCTCAGGTGGAGCTGGAACTGGTGGTTCTGGCGGAGGAGCTGGTGACTCAACTGCTGATGTTAACCACTTTGGTGGTGATAGCTTCTCAACGAATGGTCTATTAGATTATCTATTAAGATATGGATATGGAGGTGGTGATTCTGCTGCTGATGATGGAGCAGGAGGTGGTGGTGGTGCCGGTTCAAGAGGAGACAATGGTGACCGAGATGATTCACTTAACCCACGAGGTGGTGATGGTGGTTCTGGTATTTCAAACAACTGGTTAGGTTCTACACTCCTATACGGAGGTGGAGGTGGTGGTTCTGCTGGCACAGGTGGTTCTGCTGGTGTTGGTAACGGAGGCGGTGGTAATGGTGCTGTCGGAAGTTCTAACGCATCACCAGGTCGTAATTTTAGTGGTGGCGGTGGAGGTGGTTCTGATACTGGAACTCAAGGTAATGGTGCCAATGGTATTGTATTAGTAAGATATAAATTGAGTGTATAATATGGAAATAAAAGATACTGTCGCTAACGCAACAACAATGGGTGGTATATTCGCATACTTGATGAACTTTCAAGGTGAACTAACTGTTTTACTTTTACTTACAGGTTTACTATTGAATCTAACTCGTTTAATTGATTGGTTTAGAAATAAGGATAAATAATATGTTTACACCAATAGGATTTTATGCAGCAGCTGCAGGTGGAGTAATCACCGATAACCTACAACAATGGTTAGATGTTACCCAAGGAACTTCAGCACTTGCTCTTACCGACCAAAGTGGTAATGGTAGAAATGCTACTAACAATGGATTGACTTGGGATGCAACAAATCATTGGTGGTATGTATCAGGAAATACTGATTGGACAAAACACATTGACTCTAACTATCATGTACCATCTCTAACTGGTAATACTGATTTGACAATAGAGTTTTGGATAAATATGGAGGATACTAATGACAGTAACTACATTGGTGTCGTTCATAATCGTAGTGGTATATATGGCTCTAACTTCGTTGAAATAGCTATGGGTGGTGCTGATGCAGGTGATTTCAACTTTGGACTTTCAGATAGTTCTGCTAATGAGGCAGCTGCAAATACACCATCAACATATCCTAACCAATGGGTTATGGCTAGTTTTGTAAATGATGGTTCTACAAATACAATGACTATATTCATAAATGGTGTTTCTGCTGCAACTGGTGATAGTTCAGGTATTGGTAGTATAAGTCGCGCTGAGGATTACTCATTATTTGGTAACTTCTTGAGAAGTAACAGATGGATTGAAGATGGTAAGTTTGGTTCGTATAGACTTTATACAGCAGCACATACCGCAACTGAAGCACTACAAAACTTCAATGCTGAGAAATCACATTACGGATTATAAAACTCCCACCTGAAAGATGGTGTCTATATATAAATGAGGGGCTTCGTGCCCCTTTTCTTTTGCGCAAAAAGAAACCCCTGGCTAAGATGAACACAACTTCGGAAGCCAAGGGTTTCATTATCCAAAAAGTAAAATTTAGGAGATACAAATAGGTGGCTTAATTCCCAATTGAATCTTCTACTATATTATATGTCAGAAAAAAAAGTTGGTCTAATTTATCGTTTATTTCGGTTTTTACATATTTATATGTATAACCCAAAGTAAAAATAAGGAGACAAATTGGACATGAATTCATACCTACAAGAGAATTGGAAGCAAATCCGTAAAAAAGTTCAAGCAGTAACAAGAGGGCATCAGAATACTGATGACTTACTAAGTGACTTAGTGATGGTTTTATTAGAGAAACCTAAAGAATATCAAATGAGCTTATTAGAAAACAATAAGGTCCACCATTGGTTCACCTCATCAGCTCAACTACAATTTAAATCTAAAACATCGCCATTTTGGTACAAGTATAAGAAGTTTCAATCTGATACTACTGAGATTAAAGATTGGTTAATTTACTATGATGAAGAGCAAGAAGATGTTAAGGAAGAAATCATTGAATTTATCAAGAAAGAGTTAGACCTATATAATATATATGAGAGGACACTTGCTATCGAGCATATTCTTGGTGGGCAATCTTATTCAGAGATTGGTAGAGAATATGGTATCAATCGTAGATACATAAGTGAAACAGTAACTCCTGTCAAAGAAGAAATATTTAATAAAGTGAGGTCAAAATGGAAGAATTTTTAGCATACATTGGTATCGTATCCCTCATTGGGGGATTTGGTTGGTTAGGATATTGGTTGTTCAAAAGAATCAAATGGAAGAACCCTATCCAGTCTTACATTAGAAAAGAAGTTATGAATTATTTAGAAGAGTTAAGAAATGATTGAGGTAGTTGGTATTGCAGTCTTAGTTAATCTATTTACACATTGGTTCAGACCAATACAATGGGTTAAAGAGAAGATTGGGTGGTATAGACTACCTGATTTGTTTATGCACTTAAATTGTAGTAAGTGTTTAGGATTATGGGTTGGATTGATAGTTACTCAGAACATTTATCTTGCAGCAATTACATCCTTATTGTCTTATTTGATAGACAATACCATTTATTTTGTTGATAATAAACGTAAAGAATATTAATATGGCAAAGATAGAACCAAAGTTACCAAAGAATGAATTTAACAAACTCGTTAATGAGTGGGTTGAGTTTAAGAAGAAGTCTCCCTCAAGGATTCCGAGAGATTTGACTTATAAGTTATATAATCAGTTATTCAATGTTAAACAAAGAGATGTAAATGCATGCACTTGCCTTGACCGTGATTCTGATTATAAAGTTACAAAAGAATTAGAGAAATATCTAAAATTAGACCCTTTACCAATTGAATCAAATGTTAAGATTGATATGTCTTCTATGACTTCAGGTGGTGATGTTTTAAAAGTTTACGATGAAGAAGAAAAACCAAAACCAAAAAGAAAGTACACTCGCAAAAAGAAGGCAAGTACCAAAACCCCTATCGAACGAGACGATAGTTCACAATAGTGGTGAGGACCTTTGGAATTATCTTTTCTATGGCACAAAGCTAGAGAATTGTGATGATACATCTTCTGATGTTTCAGATTGGTATGATGAAGGTATTCGATGGATACTTGATGAACTTTTAGATGGTGAGATGTATGAGGTTGTAGAAGATAATCCTGTTTATGTATACACCTCTTTAGGTAGATTTGCTAATATCAAGTCTAAAGGATGGAGACATTTAAATCTACAATGTCATAGTATTGCTGGTAATATGACAGGTGGTGCATTCTCAATGACTAAGCTTGTAAAGGAAAGATGGGGTATTGAGTTAAAATACGATACTCTTCATAAGGAGTCTAAGAAATGGATTAAAGTTAGGATAGAACCTAAAAAGAAAAGGAAATAATTATGGGCCGAAAACAAGGTAATACAAACGATAGGTATAAAGCAATCTTAGCTGATTGTATGATAAGAATATCAAGGGATAATTACTCTCACAAACAATGGTGTGAGTATGCTTCTGAGAAGTATGATATAACCATAAGACGTACAGAGATGATTTGGTCACAATGTTGGTCAGATATTAAAGAGAAGTTTGCAAAAGACGCTGAGACCAATCTATTACAAGCAGTAGCAAGACTCGATGACTTATATGCTCAAGCAACTGAACAAGGTGGAGACTGGAATACAAGAGCTAACATACTAAGAGAGAGACATAAGTTATTAGGGTTAGGTGTAGAGAAGCATGAAGTTAAGTCTGACATCAAGTTATCTTTTGACTTTGATGAATAATGCTTATTTAGAATCATTCTAAATTTACTAAAGTTGCTGAAAATTCTTGATTAT
>JGI11772J19994_1000198_pt1 | contig 13171 bp, 11 predicted proteins | sample Etolagsurwater0m_FD_19994 | JGI IMG/M metagenome (IMG submission 19994) | reverse complement strand
GAACATTCGTCTTGCGAGTCAAAACAACTAATCTTATTATCTAGGTCTTCACTGCAATCGCCGGCGACATTGCATGTGGCATCGTCACCATTATTACATTTGAATTTGCATTGATTCTCACATTCCTCTTTTGAGGCAAAACCTAACCCGCCATTACCCGTTTCATCCTGGTAGCATTTTCCATCGCCATTGCAGAAAAAATTGTATTTTTTACAGCTGGAACTACACGCTGCAATAGTCGAGTAAAATCCAGTAGGATCACCTTGGGGTGGTTTAGTTTGTCTAACACATACACCTTCATATGGATCGCATTTATAATTACAGGCATTACAACACGACTCTTGCGTATATACCCCGTCGGTATTCTTTATGCATTGGTCGCAATCACCAGACTGATACGTATTCATAGATCCAATAATAAGTTCTTCTGCAGTTGAATCATCTTTATACTCATCGTCGGTAAATTTATTATAAACCGATTTCAGCTCATCTGTATCCATATTTTGAATGGACTCTTTTGTGATTTTACATGAATATTTGTCTTCGGGAAGGGTACGACAATCTTGTTCGCACGATGTTTTATCTAAATATGAATCTGAATTAACGTTGACATCGTAAGTACATGTATTATCTTGTTGACAAAAGTATGGTTTTTTAATACCTCCTGACCCTTGTAATTGAGCGATAGGTTCGGGATCAACACTGTTATGCGATGTGTTTTTTTGTTGCTGGACTAATAACGCGGCAAATATAATCAAAGTCGACGCGATTAATATTACTATGGTTTTTGCCATTTACTTATATATATGTAATAAAATTATTATCGAAATATTTTTGTGATTATACGATGTAAAAAGTATACAATGAATGTTACAAGAGAAAAATTTCAGATCGCATCTGATTTACATATAGAATATATGAACGAAATTGTGGACCCGCTTGATTTCATAGTCCCATGCGCAGACCATTTAATTTTAGCAGGAGATATAGGATCATTGTATAGATACGATCAGCTTTTCAATTTTTTAAATAACGTGTCTAAGTATTTTACCAATGTTTTATATATACCTGGAAATCACGAATATTATAAACCGCGCGATATGAAAATAAAACCCCTTACTTTTAACAAATTAAACGATATCCTAAAAATAATCGAAGATAAGATACCTAATTTATACGTTTTAAATTGTAAAAGCGTTATAATCGATAATGTCTGTATTTTCGGATGTACGCTATGGAGTAATATTACATGTGATTTACCTAAATTTATAGTCCGAATACATCAGTTTGACACCCAGACCTACCTAGACCTTCACAAATCCCACGTTCAGTATATAGAAAATATGATCGGGTACTGTAAATCGAATGGTTTAACTGCATATTGCGTTACACATCACCCTCCAACATTCGACGTAATAAACATGGCAAACCGCAAACAGAAATTCGTATCCTTGTACGCAAGTGAACTGGATCGTTTACTAACCCGTGATATACATACGTGGGTTTTCGGACATGTACATAAAAATTTCGATTTGAATTATAACGGTTGTAGATTAGTAAGTAATCAACAAGGAAGAGCCAAAGATAATGTAAATGACTTCAGTAACTGTTTTACGGTATAATATATAATTTAGATGGAATAAAAATGATATTTTGAAATGCAATAGATAACTATAGATAATTAACTATGTCGGATTACGCAACAATACATCATACCGGGCGAAGCATGTTTTTCAAAGATGGCTTTGTAGATGTAGAATCGAATACTATGAATAGTGTGAAAGACCCGCAAAGATATTTGATAATGCAAAATGATTTTTATCACACTACCAACGCTGAATTAAAGGAAGAGGCGAATGCCTTACAAATCAAACAACAGGATCAAGAGAATGAGATTGATAAATTAGAAGTGTCGCAAAGATACTTAAGAAACGAACTTAAAAACTTTGTTTTACTCAGAGAATTGGAGAAGCAAAAAAACGCGTTGTGGGTGAAAAAATTCAACTGCGCGACGCAGTTGAAAGATTCAACCGTGTTTATACTAAAGTATTATTCGTGTTTAGGCGTGGGCGGTTTCATCGTTCAGATTACTCTAGATACGTTTATAAAAAACACTTATATACTTTTAACGTTGCAAACTTCACTGCTGGCGGTGTTATATTGTATTATAAATTTTCTGCGTATAGACCCTGTTCACTATATAGATAATGCTGCATTGTTGGATTCAAAAATAAAAACCTTTGATAGGTCACTTGATGATCTGAACGTCGAAATACGAGAAATAGACGCTAGTAACGATTTCATAACTAAATATGTAGAATCATTGTAAACGATATATATATATATATATATTTGAATTATTAATTAATAATTCAAATATGTTTATTAGAATGTTATTAACAAATATAGTCGAATTATTCAATTATTTCGCGTTTTTTAAACACGCACTTTTGTATGACAAAAAGGAAGTGTTACCATCGCATATGCATAATATCACAATTAAACAACTTGAGTGGATTGCTTTAGACACTAAAAATAACGATGGATGGGGTTGGGTTGATTTAGATGATTGTGTATAATGTATCCGCCTTACAAACCCCTATATTAGAATCTGATTTTAAGTGTTTTTTACGCGAAGATGCACACGTGTGGAAAAGACAACCTCAGAAAGTTAAATGAATTAGTAATTAATTATAGTAGTTAATATCTAATTATAGTAGTTAATATCATTGCATGTGTTTGTATTATATAAAAATATAATACAAATAATTAATTTCCGATAAACATCCTAGTGAATAGGTATTGGGGTGGTAGTAAAAACGCGTATACTATTTCTAACCAATTTGATTCTTTCGATTGTTCTGATTTCAATTTGAACCTAGGACTTTTAACAGCAACACTTACAGAATATGGCACTATCACAAACATCCACAAAAATATAATTACGAGTACTACACCTCCTAATTCAGCTAAATTCATTTCTTTTTATTCCTGTAAATATATTTTATTTTTATTTAGTAATTATATTATGAATTCCCTTAAAAGCGCGATCGCGAGTTTTGGAGGCTCACCGCTGACAAGCCGCGCCCGCTCGGTTGCTCCTCAGCCTTTCCACATCCACCTCCCCGCGAGAGCTCCTCAAGGATCTCAAGAAGTTAGAGTCAGGAGTCTGTGATCTAGGCTCGTTTTCACCATACCATTGTATTGTCTCGGGTTCTGTAGTAGAATTGCTATTGGTATAAAATGAGTCAGGATTTCTAGGGATGCAAGTACCCTTCTCTATATCTTTGTCCAATCCCATAGTACCCTGTAATATACAGTCGGAGTCGCCTAAACATTCGTCACCTATCTTCTGCGCGCATTTATGAACACACATATTTTGATCCCCCAACCATACACAATTATCATTATCAACCGTACACGAATTTTCCGAGTTGCATCCAATACATAAATTCGCAGTGACAACGTCATTAGTACCATCAAGTTGGGTTTTGCACAGGTCGTCTTTACTTCTGCATTTGTCGTTATCAGCGATACAATCAGGTCTACTATAACATCCCTCTGCCTCATACATTGGTAGGTCCGCGCACGGCGTGGGGTTAGCGCTTCCGACGGTTGTTCCAGATTTCTTCGCAATGAAAACAGCATTTAGTAACGCTGTGAACATGGGTTTAAAAGACAACAACGGTTTTATGTAGTCTTTATCATATATCTCAAACCATTTCAAGAAATAACTAGGATCTTGCCCCCTGTAACAACACGGTTTATCCGTTATTTTTTTGGAAACCTCAAATAAATCATTTCTGTTACTATTGTTTGCACCAAGTACATTACTAAGAATTTTATCTGTTATATTGTTGTAAGACAATATACCTTTCATGACACCATCACCATCATTTACACTGTCCATCTTGTAATTCAAATATATTCCTTGTTTTTGTAAATTGGCCAACTCTTTTGTCGCTTCATCGCCGGTTAACTTGCCTTTACAGTTATTACAAGACATGCAAATGTCAGCTTTTACCCTTGCTAGATTCAACCCCTTTTGTTTTAATGCTTCTTCAATTGATATGCAGTGCATATAGTATATATACATAACATAAGAAAGAACAATAAATGGATCCAATAAACCGCCGGTGTTATAAAAGTCATCCATTATTAACCAATCAAATGTCACAAATTCTTCCTTGGTAGATGGAACTCTAATTTGATACGTGGATGGCGGAAGTCCGGTGTGTTGGAATAAACGTTTTTCTTCTAATTCCCATTTCTCCAAGTAAGGATTTATCATATTTGCAAGGTGGGCAAACTCATCAGCGTAAATTTCTCCCAACTTCACTTCCTTTCGTTGTATACGCTCTGACAATTGCTGCGCGGCTTGCTTCCTCTTCTGGGCGCCGACGAGGGACGAAAATTGTATAAACACGGGAGCGCGGGGAAGTTGGGTGTCCGGAAAGACATATTGTGTGAAAGATTTATCACCTGGACGGTAGTGAGAATTAAAAGGTGATAATAGCTCGGGTTTTTTACCTACCCATGTCGCATCACTATTATAATCAATCGTATTTTGAATAAAATTAAGTTGATCACCGCCATATTGATAACGGAACCCCGCTGATTTTACCATATTTGTGAAATTACTAAAAGTTTTTCGTGTATTTTTGTATAACAATTTCAACTTAGTAAACGTGATATTCCATTTTTTAGCAACACTATAATTGAGTGTGTTTTTATTTCTAAAAAGACCTAAATCATTATTTTCCAAACCACCCCGTGATAAATTACCCACTAACGTTTTAGCATTATATATTTGTGAACGGTAACTAATCGGTCTTGAAAATTGTCCGGTCGCTGCTCTTTTGAAGTCTTCATCGTCGTTATCTCCCCATCTAGACATAAATAAACACGGTACGGCTCCGGGTGGTTTATTCCCATCCTTACAGCTTACAGCCGACCTTTTTATATCTATCTGCTGTGAAGAACTGCCTCCAAATAGTCTTGCAGTTGCCGTTCTAACCGGGTCGCCATTGACGTCTACTTCGCGCATATGGCATTGATTCACGTGATCCAAATAATTTGCTTTATCAAATGTCATTGCATATTTAACATCTTCTTGATCCATTTCCGTCAATTCATCCTCAAATTGTTCGGATGGTAAGCAATACCCAGGGCTGTAATCATCCTGCACGGGGTGATCTACTTCGGCAGTACAAACCTTATTGTAATCCGACCATATCATGTCTTTATCTACACCGGTGGGGATGGAGCTGGGATCTTCTTCAGCAAACATGGCCTGGGGAGAAAATGTATTATAATCTTTAAATTCTAAATTTATACCATCAAAAATCTTTTTGACATCATCTCCTGTCAAATCATCGGATATGTTGTTAGAAGACCAAACCGTTATTTTCGATTTATCTTCCGGAAGCATGTTAAAAGTATTATCGCATGCAGCGATAACTTTATCGGTAACATATTCACCCATTTCGTTCATATTATCGCGTTGTAAATCAGTCATTGCGTAATTGTAGCACCCATATCCCGCTAATGTTGAAACTGCGGCCTGTGTCGCTAATCCTAACGCGGCGCCGATTATGGCAGGGTCGTCTGAACCGACTGTAGAGTTGTCGTCGAGTGTATTGCCCCAAAACATATTTTGTCTGGTTCCCATGTAATCGGGTTGTGTCATATTTTTACCTTCTGTTAACTCTTTAATAGAATTTCTAAATCCTCTAACATCATTTTTCAATCTTATTATCTCCTGCGTTACAGGCCACCATTCGTCTTCTGGAATTTCTTTCAACGCATCAGTCATTCGAGAAATCTGTTCGTTATAAAAACGAATCTTCGTCAAATTTTCTTTAAACTGTTTTTTGTCGTCATCATTTAATAATACGTCAGTCGTGGGAATTTCTATTTTTGTAACATTTTTTGTAACTTTACTCATTTTATATATAAAATAATTATTTTATAATTATAAAATAATTATTATAAGTTTTTATGTTTATACCATGACATTATTTGAAATAATAATATACAAATAACAATTGCTAAAATCACCCATTGTATGTCTATACCAGCTATACTCGGTGATGTTATACTCACTGCTCCATTATCTAATTGCGAAAAATTATATTGCCATCGTTCTTTATGATCGGTCTTCGATTCGTTTTTTTCATCGTCAGGAGGTTGTTTATTAAAAGAAGCCCTTTTCATCTGGCACTGCTCGCAATTGCATTCTGTGTTTTGAGGTTGTTTATTAAAAGAAGCCCTTTTCATCTGGCACTGCTCACAATTGCATTCTGTGTTTTGTTTGAACTCCTCTCGTGTATAAGGCGGTGGGGATGGCGATCTTCTCCTATCGAACTCCTCCCGTGTATAAGGCGGTGGGGATGGCGATCTTCTCCTATCGAACTCCTCTCGCGTATAAGACTGGGAATCATTTTGTTTCGCATCAGGCACCTTTCCTATTTTATTACCAAACCGTTCTAATAGTTCGTTAAATTTATTTTTATCTTCTTTATCATTGTCATATTTAATGACTGAAATAGGCGTGGTTTGCATTATTTATATATACTAAATATTATTATTATTGTTTTTTCACATATAGAAAATGTCAGATGCGTCTATATCGTTGTCGTGTACGATGAGTTGATACATTTTAGTCAAGATTGGATCCCGTTCTCGAACAACATTATCCTTGAGAATTTTACTAAATGAAATATCTGTGTCATTGGTAATCAATAATTCATTGTCCAATTGTAATGTTGGATTAGCTTTGAATGATACAGTAACGCCTTGTTGCTCTGTCATTCGTTTATATAGTTTACTTTTTTTCAATGCTTTGAATTCTTCGTTGGTGCCTTTGATCGTGATTTTAGTTTTACCGTCGATATTCTCATATTTCGTGACGTCTATATCATCTGATAATTCATCTGCGTTAAGATATACTATTTTTTTAGTTGGTATATCCAAAAAAATTTCTTCTATATTATACGTATCTGTTGTAAAAGTTAAATATGATATACTTTTATCTGGACTCTCTCCGAAGCTATGTTGCAACGGGGTGCCTGGGTAATATATATTGTTACCTACCCATTGTCGCTGGTGTATATGACCAGTTACAACTAACGGTAGATCGGCAGACCAAACATCGCCAATTTCAGAAACAATAGAGCCCATTTTACAACCTTTAAACTCTTGGTGAGCAAAAATGCAATTACAAGTTGACAGAGATAAATTTTCAAGCGTGTTTAAAGCTTCGTTAAAACGACCTGGGAAAACATATGGAACAAATATAAAGTTGCAATCATCGATAGTTATATGTTCGACCTTATCAACGATAGTTAGGTTATTCCAACCTTTCATTGAATTCATCCAGTGATTACTTGTGAGAAATTCCGTATTTGATATGTAATCATGATTTCCAACTAGAATGAACGTCGGCGCTATACAAATCAATTGTTTGACAAAGTCGATTGCTTTATTCATAACGAGTGTATGTAGTCTTTCATGAGTATGTAATAAATCACCCGCAACGACAATTATATCAGGTTGCTTATCTATAGCTTCGATGTATATAAGTTCGCTGCATTTTTCAACGTCTTCTAAATTCGATATTTGGAAATGAGGATCTCCTATAAATAATGTACTAACAACCATTTATTTTTATTTATCGAATCAATAAAAATAAAACGATTTTACCCTTTTTTAATCGTGACTGTGCTATTACCCCCGCTATGCCTTACAATCCCGCTTATTATCATGTAAACTAAAAACCCTATAAATATATATATAATAGTGTTCCAAATACCTTTAACCGTCTCCTTTATCCCGTCTGCGAGATCTCCTGTTAAGTCAATGGTCGAGTCGAACCAATCTATCTGTCTGCAAATCATTGCATAGGGTGGATTACCATCATCTGGAGGGTTCTCACCCCATTTCAATGCGAAATCTCTAATCGGGAAATCCGCGTTGCATGCGTTTGAGCATACACCATCCTCGTTGCAACTATCTTTGCTAGTATCAGCGCATTCAGTGCAATTATCGCATTTATCATTAAGCGTGAAAGTACCATACATTTTTCCGGGGACTGGTTCACCACCAGGATCATTGGCGGGGTCCCGAGTAAAAGTATATGGATATCCGCCCTCCGGGGGTTTAGGGTTTCCAGGGACGACATTTCCACCTCGACCAAAGCCAGAAAATATACAACCTTCGTCTGTGACACAACTTTTACCGCCTGTGACCCCGCCACATAGTCCAGCTGTAAACGTTCCAGATGGTGGACTGGGTTTCATACCATCAATATCTTCTTGTGCCATACACAACATGTCAGCAGCGATTCCATTTGCACATAAATTAATCAGGTTTGCGGGTGTAGGTGTTGCGGTTTGGTCCGTCATGTATTCGGTGTATTTAATGCCTTTGGCATCAAGTAATTCTTTTTGGGTATTGATTTCGTTTGGGTCTTTACATGATAAATTTAATACTTTTATAAAAGTATTGGGGCTTCTATACAACCAACATCCGTTTTGTATATCCATATTCTCTTTTATGATTTTAGCTGTTATGACCGCTCCTGCTGCAAGCAGTGAAACGCCGGTTGCTTTCTTTAAAAACCCATACGTATTTTTCGCGCCTTTTGACAATCGTTGACCCAAAGTTCGCGCTTTACCAGACCCATATTTTTCCAGGGTACTACTTATCTGTTTAAGATCAGCATCTGTTAAGTCACCGCCTTTTTTTTTCAATAAATCGTCTATACTAGTCCGCGCACTTGAATCGCTTATTTTATTAATCAAATTTTTTACCTCGGCTGTGTTCGCGTTCATAGCTGCTACTAGGTCACCGGTCTCGTATGTGGTCGTTGCACTTCTCGCATTACGGGAAGTAGTAATGAAGTCATCTGCCATATTCATTTGCGCAGCTGAAGTTTTATCGATGTTTGCTCGGAGTAGGGCATCACCCAGCGATTCTCTGCTTTTAATACCGGGCGTCGGTATATCAAAACCCGGCATATGTATGGCGTTTCTTTGGGGTGGTATAGAAAGATTTTGACCTATTATACTTTGAATTTTTGATTTGGAGACAGGGTCTGATACATCGTATTTGATCAATTTACTGCCGGTTACTGATGTCGTTTCACTGACGGCGACCACCGGTGTCTTTTTCATCGCCGTCCCGAAATCCACTATGTTTTTGTTTAGTAGTGTTGCCATGCTTCCAATAGCGTTGGAAGTAAGTCTACCGACTTTCGATGAGGCTTTTAAAGCTCTGTAAAATTGCGCCATTGCCGACATTGCTGTCTTGGCTTCTACTTTATAGGTCGTTACATCACTAGGACTGACTTTGTATTTTGTAAAATGATCTTCCCAGAATTCATCCTCGCTCGCAAAACCTTTCTCCATCCAATGTAAAGCGAACTCATCCAAGTGAAATGTTGAATTATCGGTGGAATCATCTGTAAAATAGAAAAATTCCTTTTCAAAAGAATGTTTAGTAGTCATCGTAATTATTTATATTATATTATTATTATATTATTATAATAATATAATATAAATAATAATGGATAATATATGCAAACAGAGGTATTATAGTTCTGACGATACTCAAAACTCGGATATTTGTAATATGATTAAATCTATGAATAGAGAAGTATTATATACAAACCCTAAAATGTTATCAAAAACGCATCTCAAACAGATAAATTTAGATGAGTATATATCGCATGGTAACCGTGGCGGGAATACAGACGATAAACAACTTACTTCGCAATGGAATATGTATATAAATAATCGTAATATTGTCAAAACCCTACAAACCAAATATGATAATTCCACGCAAATAGGACAGGGATGGTTCGCAGTTGATGTAAACAATGATAACGAAGAATATATTTTAAGCGATGTATACGCAGAAGAAATAATGAAGGCTATAGCAAGTGAACAAATGGTGATAGCGTTGATGAACTTAACTGGATTTCTAGCTTTGGATTTTACAGTTCAAATGTTTATTTCCAAAGGTTTACCGTTATTGATAAAGGCATCTATGAAACAATTAAATAAGCACTTCGGTACCGCAGCTAGATTAGCGCTTACTAACGCGCTTTCAGTGAGAAATGTGCCAAGAGCGTTGGGGGCTTTCGGGAGGAGCGCTTTTCAGCTTTCAAAAACGATAGCAACTCCCATGCTAGCTAAGATAAGTATAGGCGCGGGTTTAGCTAGGTTTGGTAGCGGTTTATTAAAGGGATTTAACATTGCAAGTGTATTATTTGCGATTGTAGATTTGATAAGTCCGTGTGAACTCGATAGACCTATAGATAATAGTCAAATGAAATATATGATTGATTTACTTGATAAGCATTTCAAAAATCAAATGCTTAGGTCTTACGGATCGACTACCGATGGTAACGGAAATATTCACGCTAATAATAACCCTTCATGGCCGGTTGAATACACTGCGGATGAATTATTAGAACAATACGCAGATATAAACCCGAGTGACGATATACTTCGGGCAAGCGGAGTTCCCATTAGTGATAACGGGTATATATATACATGGGAAGATTTAGAATTCTTTTTTTTCGTAGACTATTTAAATACGCTTTCTTTTAACAGCGTGGGTTATCCTATTTACAGAAGTGTCAACCTTATAAAAGAAGATGACGATTTTCCTTTAATCGAAGATAATAAATATAACGACACATTCGTGAATAGATTTGCCAACACTTTCAGTAATGACAACTCTTACGTAAAAGATATGATAATTAAATATTACCCTATTTTTATATTTATATTTGTATTGTTATTGATATTATTAATAATATTTATTTATTATAAATGAGCAGGCAGTATGGTACTTATACTAACGTCGATGTGTACAAGGCAATGGCATATGCAAAAAATAGAATAAAAAATCTTAAGTGTAATGATAAAAACTTCAAACAAAAAATTTGTAAATATAACAATGCAGGTGATACTGGCGACTGTTTATCTTGGGAACCGAATACCAAATACAATGGTACATGGGATAAACCAAATTACGTAACAGATAGAACATGCGCCGTTGATAGTGATTGTTCCGAAGTACCCAGCGCTCCGAAATGCAGAGACGGGAAATGTTCCAATTTACCAGATGACGAATATTCAAATCTTGGTAAATGTAAAATCGCATCGTCCACATTATGCAACAACTTAAGCGAAGTGCCATATAAACTTCGACAACCAACGGAAGAGAATACAGGATATTGCAGACCTACAAATTGTTTTTCTGACGATGACTGTGGCGAAGGCACTACACGTACATGTATCTTTTCATGTAAGAAAAAAGAAGGGGATGAATTAGTGTTGCCTAGGTGTGATGATAGCACGTGCACGTCGTGTAAAGACGGTAAATGCGATTACGGTTCTTGCATGCAAGATACAGATTGTGTATCAGATGATGACGTGCTCGGATGCGATACAAATGTAGGGGTATGCGGTATTGCCACTGGTACAACTGACAAGGGAAAATGCGAGGTTAATACAGATTGCGGCCCAGGCACAGACGGGTATTGTTACGGTGTTGGTAATTGTCCTGATTTCCCTGTAAGCAAACATTATTTAGAATGGGACGCGGATGATGCACAATGTTCATTCGGTAATATAATGTTAAAACAGTTTTGCGAACGCCCTCAATGCCGCCCCGGAGACAATTCCCTGGATAATTTATCTAAACCTTTTGTTTATGATAAAGGCAAGTGTTATATATCGCAGGCATTTTGTAAAGATAAGAATAACGACTTTGAAAACCAAGGGGATGTTAAGGATGCGAGTGATTGCGACGCGAATACACCATGTACAGTTGAAGGAGACATATGTGTAAATCAGTCGAGCGATATAAGTGGATTATCCGGAACTTATGAGAAATGTTCGAGTGATGATGATGAGTGCTACTGTCACGGGCCAACTTCTGAATGTTCTTTAGATAAAAATGTAGGTGATAATATAATGAGCATCTTGATAGGAGAGACTTTTTATGGGTTGATACAGGGGACAGCGCGTAATTGTGATTGGAATCCATTTGACTCTAAGGAAAAATTCGAAGCGCAGTTCGTAAACAAAGATAAATCTCCCATGGATATACTGAGACAGGTTATATCATTTGATGTACAAAATACAAATAAAACAACATTCGAATTGGATGTTAATTTATCGCTATCAAAAAAGAAAGTTATAGATGATTATATTCAACAAGGAGTGAGTTTGTACCACTATATCGACAAAGACAATCCCGAAACGTCTGAATTCAGTTTATGTTCAACAGAATTAATGAAAGCATTCCCGAATATCGCAACCATTCAAGATAATAAAATTATAATAAAATTAGACAAATATACAATTAAAGATTCTAAAAATTTACAGAAATTATATACTTTTTTAATTTCCAAAGACAAACTTACTGAATTAATTCGAAAATTAACAAAAATTACTTCTGCTATACAATAAAAGAATATTATGTATGCCTTATTCTCAAATCCATTATTTTATTATATTTCTATAACAGTAATATTTGTCATAACGTGTATTGTTACATATTTCACAAGTAAAAATCATAAAACGACAGATGTGGATAAACAATCATCAAGCGTGAATACACAAATAAATACTGTACTAACAGATTTATTAGGTGATGGATGGCCTTATGTGTTATTTATAATATATGCAGGGTTCGGTATTATCGTATACTTAGCGTACAAAGTCATATCTAGCAACCAATCTAAAATATCTACTAACCAAAATAATTCGTCGACCGCTAAAGCGATAAATTGGATATTATTAAGTTCTGTTATAGGTTTGTCTATTTTTATTATCTTTTTATCCGTTGATAAATATACAACGGATATCAATGGATTTACAGATCCTAATAAAACAAAAACTGTAAAAATAATTGGATATGTTATAGTTGGAATCTGTTTTGCAGCGATTGCGGGGAAAATTAGTTATAATTACGCGTATGGACCATCCACCAAATAATATTTTTATAAAAATATTTATAAAAATAACACTTGTTTATTATTATTATCTAACGGGACTTGGATCTGGCCTTACGACCAGACTTTTTCTTGGAACGGCACCTACCAGTGGAGCGGGACCTTACCTTACCAGCTCCGCACTTGGATCTGGCCTTA
>JGI11772J19994_1000197_pt1 | contig 13202 bp, 5 predicted proteins | sample Etolagsurwater0m_FD_19994 | JGI IMG/M metagenome (IMG submission 19994) | reverse complement strand
TAGTGAGGTTACTAATACCCAAGATGTTAATATTCCCGCCGATGCTCCTGACGCAGAAGAAGAAACAACTATCGGTAATGTTTTATTACCTGCTGTTTTTAATGAAGATACGGGAACATTTGATTTATATATTAGGAATACTAATAATGGAGGGAGAATATTTTTAACTACCAAAGGGACAAGTGAAAAAGTTAAAGTTGAAGATGGTCGGTTATATGTTTATTATGATTATAACTTTTTAATCTCAGCTGTCATAACGAGTGGCTGGACTAATGTTGCCGATTATATAGTTGCTAATCGTCAAGGTATTAATAATAATTCTGCTTTAATAGTTGCGGCTGGTGCTGCTATAACTGTTTTAGAAGACCAAATATTATCAGCAGGAGCGTTAATAGGTAAAGTCAATATTGAAGTTGAATTATTAACAGAAAGAGTTGTTACGTTAGAAGCTGCTATTCTTGAAATTGAAAATGATTTATATATATCAACAAGCGGCCCACTTCAAGCAGGCGTCAGCCGTGGTGCTGGTCCAAATCAGGATGTGCAACAAGCCGTTAATAATTTAAGCTCTTCACTCGCAGGAAACCTTTTTACAATTAGTTCAGTTGGTTCTGTATTGAGATTGCTTAGATATAAAAGAGGAATATATGTATTTATAGGTGCTTTGTTAGGAGTTGGAGGGGTTGTTGGTTCAATTGGAGCAGTTGCTTACGAATTAATTGATTTATTACGCCAATCTTTTTTCTCAAATGATGTTGAGATTTTATTAACGAGTTTAAATACACTTAATAATAACCCTGATGCAAATACAGTTGATAAAATATATATTGATGGTTTAACTATTGTATCAGCGACAAACGGAGGAATGACCGATGGAGTATATGAAGTTGATACTGGGACAGGTAGTACAAATCAAGCTATTCTTGAAATCCAAGTAACTAATGGTATTGCAAGTATAATTAATATATTAGAAATTGAAGGTGGATTTAGTCAAGGTGACGTTATTAATATTGATAAGACCGAACTTGGTGGGACAGGAACATTAGATATAAATGTTAATCAAGTTTATTCAATGGCTGAGATATTAAATATTGAATTAAACAATCTGAATGCAGAACAAGTTTTAATTAAAGAACGCAATCGTAGAAGACAATTTATACCCGATAAAAATAGTTTTAACGATGGTATTAATGTGGTTGAAAATAATATCACCGAAACCAGCGGAGAAATCACAAAAGAATTAGATATATCTTTAAAAATAAATACATCACAATTTGAATATGACGCCAGTGGTAATTTACAAATCAAAAGTAGTATATTAGCACCTGCTACTGACCCTTTACAATTCACTACCGATGCTACTACGGGTAATTTACAAATAATTAATTATGATAAAATAGCAGAAATTGGTGATGATACTGATGGTGCTGAAACAGGTTTATATCAATATGTATTAGGTAAAATTGAAGAAGCATTAGGAGACCAAGAAACCTATGATAGTGATGGTAATGTAGTAGTTCCTGCTACAAATGTTTATCAAGAAATAAATAATATTTATGAGCTTGTTATGGTTGGCGACCAAACATTCCAAAACAATAATGATTATAAATTAAATCTCGGTTATAAAAGTATTTGGACGGGATATGCTTATGATTTAATAACTATTGCCTTGAAAGCGGTAAGGTCAGGTATATTTGATAGTAGTTTTTATAATAACGATTGGTTAGGATACTTTCCAAGTCTTACGAGAATTAGTGATGATACATATATGAATGTGGTTAAAGATGTTAATGTTGAGATATTAACCAATTTAACATTTAAAAAAGGGTTGGTTTATTTTGAGCAAAATGACCCAGTTGTAGATTACGACCTTAATAGGAAGTTTGAGTTTGTATGTTTTATACGACCGATTGACACCGATAATGCTGGTGTTGAATATACGCTTTTACAAAGTGGGGCAGAAATAGCACCTAACGAATATGATTTAGATGATTATAAACTTAAATTAGGGTTTAGAGATAATAAGTTTGAAATCACACATTCTGTTAAAAAAGAAGTAGATTATTATCCCTCTCTAACATATAAAAATTATGAAAATACTAATCCTGCATCACTTTATCCTACAACAGTTGTTGAAGATAATACCACTGGGGAAACATCTCGGGAAAGACAACATTTTCAACAAACAAGAAAGTATTCTGCATTAGACCAACAATCATATAAAAATGTTATATTTAGCACCGATTGGGATTATATGATATTGCGGAATATTTTTAGTATCAGTTATGTTTTAAACTTTGGAAATCAATATTTAGATATGAACTTTAATACCTTAAAAAGTATGACCAATCCTGCTACGGCTACTTGGGCATCTCCTAAAATAGTATATAGCGAACCAACCCCAATTTTACAACCAAGAAATGGTGTTGCTAAAATGGTAATAGCATATGAATATTTTGTAGCACCATCACAAGGTAATACATTACAATTAAAAACATTTACAAGTTTAGCAGACATAGAACAAAACTTGGAGTTTAAATGGCGAATTAATTTACGAAAGGTAGGAGACCCTACTATATATGGAAGCAAAATATATGATTTTAATCAATTCCAATTTCACCCTAATTATAATCCAACCAATGCTAATCATTTAGGATTTTATATTCAAGAATTATGGATGCCTACCCAAACATATCCGTTTTTAGCAACAGATAGGTATAATTATATTGAGTTAGAATTAGTTCATCGTGGAGGTAGTTTTACACCATTACCAACTGGTTCTCAATCATATAACTTTTATGCAGGACAACATAGCGTTAGAATCCATTGTATAAATTGGTATGATTATGATACATCAACTACAACATTTGTAGATTATTCCCCTGAAACATTCCAAGATTTATCAAACTTCTTTCCAACACCAATTGATACTAATCATTGGTATAAATTAGTAGCAGAATTAGATTTAACAAATAAAGTAGTCCAATACTGGGTAGATGGTGTTAGTAATTATTTTAGTTTTGATACTATTAATAATATACCACACTCATCATTACAACTTCCTAACAGCGACCCTGATGTCCCATATTTTTATAGTGCTGACTTTACATTTGTAAATAATGGTTTTAGCGGTTTAGTTAGAGATAATGATATTATAGTTATTGGTAATGAACCATCATTGGGTGAATTAAACTTTACTCATTTTGCTTGGAAACATTACCAAGACCCAGCAGAAAATTATATGACGCAAGCTGAGAGAGACAAGTTAGACTTTTTGATAAATTATAATTATTATTATGAAACTGTTAAGGTAGATAGATATTTAAAATGTAAGGAGTTTTATACTGATGTTTTAGATGCGAGAAAGATATTAGTTAATGGCGGTTTTGCTTTTAACGAATTAACATCAGGAGACCAAATTACATTATTACGAAGTGAATACCAAAGCACCGATAATGTTGCTACCACAAATGCTTTCGTAAATATTGACAGATTGTTCGTAAGCGACCCAGTAGGTGCTGGAAATGGATTTTTAAGCTTTGATGCTACAACCAAAGTTTTTAGTATTGGTGCTTCAACTATATCGTCAAGTGATGTTGAAGATGCTGTTGGAAACTTAATACAAATATCTCCCAGCACTTATGGTTTAATTTTTGATACTACTAACCCAAATGATAAATATCTTAAATTAGATGATGTATATGTGAATAACCTCGTTAATCTCGTAATACAAAATGAAATAATATTATCGGTTGGATTTACCGATGCCGAATATAATGATGTATTAATACAAGTTAAAGATGCTTCATCATATTCTCCTTACAATTTACGAGAATTAGATAATGTAGATGTCAGATATAATTATAAGATAAATGGAAATCATCAATATTTGTATCGTGAATTAAACCAAGAAATACAATACGACCCATTACTTGGTGTAGCATTTGGACCTCAATATCCAGTTGTAATGTATCACTTTCAAGGAGAAATAATTAATAATGCGAGAGATTGGTTATCAGGAATACCAGCAAGTAATTATGATTTTGAAAAACTATCACCAACAGGACAAGTAGTTTATGGAAGTGGTCCGCTTAATATGAAAAACTTTAACGGAGTAGAAGGTGGTAATACTCAAATTAGAACTTTAAATACTATGGAAATTACAAGTGCTTTTAGAAGTTGTATTAGTTTTTTTCATAAGCCTTTTGGAAGCAATATTGATGGGACGGACGACCATCGTATAGTTGAGTTCGTAGATATTAATAATTATCCCGTATTTTATATCAAGTTAGAATATGTAAGCAATACAGCAGTATATAAATTGGTATTTGTAAATCCTGCTAATATTGCCGATGAAACTGAATATACCTTTAACAATAGCGAGAACGAGATATATTTTGGAAATGAGAATTGTATTTTGCTTTGGTGCGACCAGCCTTATTGGCACTTTTATATTAATGGTAAATATCATGGTGTATCAATTAACCAAACATATAATTATGGCGCGAGTGGTATAAGAGATTGCAAGATACTAATTGATTTAAATTATTTTAATAATAGGAGTTTATTATACGAATTAAAAGTATATCCAAAATTATTATTCAAGACCGCATCAGGTGGTAATTTATCAAGCAACGATTTAACATTTAATAATAAGGTAGTTGTTGATATAACTGAGATGATACGAATAATTACTTTTAATACTGGTGGATTTATATTAAAAGAATTGAGTGGGGTTCAAGAAACTAAAAGCAGAAGTATTGAAACAAAAGTCAGAAGTTTAGATACAAGCAGGAGAGTAGGAATTATTGAAAGTAAAGTATCATTACCGACAGGAGGAACTGGGACTGCTGGATATGTTTATAATGATGGTATTAGTAGTCAATATGACTTAAAAGATGCTATTGATTATACTGGTGCTGGTACTAAAACTTTTGATATTGTTAATCGTGAAATAATTACATTTAATCACATTAGCACTGGTGTAGGAACTTTTACTATTAATTTAAAAGGTAGAAGTAAAACAAGTATAAACGAGGATTATAAATATGAAATTGATTATAGCGACCCTACACAAGGTGTATTAGGGGTTTTAGATGAACCTTTCCCATCATTCGTATATACATTTTTAAGTTCTGATATAACTGCTAATGGGGTTCAACAAGACCAAACATTTAACAAAGGGCAACCTCAAAATGGTTATGGTTTTAGTATTAATTTTCTCTGGTTCGTTTTAAGTGGTGATATATTTAAATATACGGGAATAAGTAATCTTTGGGGTATATACTATGTTGATTTTTTAGCAGTTAATCCTGCTGGTGCAACATCTAATAAGACTATAACGTTGGCGGATATGACTTTATTACATATGTTTAATGATGGCGACGAGTTAGTTTTAGATGGTTATAAATATCACGCACCATATTATGATACTTATTTAATGTATAATAATGATTTTGATAAAAAAATACAAATATATATTGAAAGACCCGAAATATTTATTGATAAGCTTAGAACCGGTAGTGAATTAAGTTTAAAAGGAGCAGTTTATTATGCTTCCGCAGTTGAACCAATTATAAGTAAATTATTCGTATCACAATCAAGTAAGCAAACTTATAATCAATATATTATTGATGATAGACCTCTATTTTTACCAGCAGGACAAAATAATATATCAGTTATTGAAGGTGGAAGACCAGCACAACCCAACGATTATTATAAATGGTCTTGGTATATTAATTATGCACCAGTTGCTAATTTATGGGAGAGTGGAGATTTAAATCTAAATGGAAATCTTTATGTTAAAGCACCAATCGGTTCATTATATTTAGACCAAGGCATATTAGTTAATTCAGTAGGCAATATTAAAAATGATGATAGTAGCGATATACTGGGATTACCTCCAAAGGTAGACCAAGTATTTAATTTTGTTGTAGATAGTATTTCAATAAGTAATAATCAAGTGCTTTGGAGTGGTAGTGATAGGGTGAATACATACGCTTCGCAACCAATAACTCAATTTGAGTTTTATTATTATGATACTATTAGAATAACATTCTCCCAGCAGGTTCATAACGAATATATAAGTAGTGGAAATACATTACTTTTTAGATTTTTAGCAAGTAGTTTAGTATCACCAACTAATAGTTCTGGTATTATATCATATCAAGGGATATATAATGCAAGTGGATTACCAGTTGTGATGTATGTTAATTTAGATAAGACACTTAATTCAAGTTATAGTATAGAATGGATTAGTTTTAGTAATCCAGTTATTACATTTAATTTTCAAAATATTAAAGATTATACTAATGAAGCATTTTTATCTACTGACGAATATATTTTAAAATACAAACCACATAGCGATACTTATGTATGGGAGGAGAATATTGGTATGGCGCTTGATACTGGTGTTTTAGAAACCGCTATACCTGTTGGGAGTTTTAAAGCAAAATCATCTACTACTCAAATCAGTAGTAGGAGAACACTTGCATCATCAGTTCCAATTGAGAAGGTATCGCAAAAAACTAAATACCAAGTATTTAATACCGAAGTTGAAGTTAATGGTAATTTATTATTGGAAAGTGTTAATGAGGATATAGGTTCATTATTTACAATTTATACCAATGAAGAAAAGACTGATGCGGTGAGTGGTTTAGATAATTTTAAAGATAAAGCAAATATTACTTTGAAAGATTCCACGAAAGAATGGGTATTTAAACGAGAACCTGAAAGCGAAGATATATTAATAGCGACTACCAAGTTTATACACGATACGACCGAATTGCTAATATTAAAACACAATGAGGTTGAGGTAGGTGTAGATTTAAAAGTTATTAAAATAATATTCCCAGATAATTCTCAATTTACGACAGCACCATTAGATGGAGCAGACGGAGCAGATGGTGTTGATGGAACTAATGGAACTAATGGTGTTGATGGAGCAGACGGATTAGGATTTACAGGAGGAAGTTATAATGCTACAACAGGAGTAGTTACTTTTACGTCTGATGATGGTTTGGGATTTTCTACTGGTGATTTAAGAGGAGCAGACGGAGCGGATGGAACTAATGGTGTTGATGGAACTAATGGTGTTGATGGAACTAATGGTGTTGATGGTGTTGATGGAGCAGACGGATTAGGATTTACAGGAGGAAGTTATAACGCTGCAACAGGAGTAGTTACTTTTACTTCTAATGATGGTTTAGGATTTTCTACTGGTGATTTAAGAGGTGATGATGCTCTACCATTTACCAATAATACTTGGTTAAATAGTGCAGATAATAGGAACAGGTTTTTTTTCGGCGTTGATTCTCATACCTATATTAGAGTGCCAAATACAACAAATACTAAAATATTTTTTCAAGTTGGAACTTCTACCAAAATGCATATAGCAGATACCGAAACATTTTTCTATAATAACCCCAGAATAAATGGGTTCAATTCGTTTTATAATTGCTATGATGAATACTGGGGTTTTGGTCTTAGTCAAAGTGGCGCTGAATATTTTAGCGAGATAAAAGGGTGGTGGAATAATGGTATTTACAGAGGTTTTAGGTTGTATAATAAATTTAATTCCACTATTCCTTTAAAAGTAGATAGTAATGGTTTAATGACATTAACAAGTGGTAATCTAACAGGTGGGACATCTTTAAACCTACAAACCAATAATTCTACAAAAATTTCAATAAGTGCATCAAGTTATGTATATATAAGTGCGTTAGGATATTCTGGTTCATTAAGTTATGGAAGACCCTATTGGGGATATAGTTCAACAAGTATATACACTTCAACATATAATTTTCCAACAAGTTTAAAAACAAGTCAGTCAATACAAACTGGAACATATTTTATTACCAGTAGTGATGAAAGAATTAAAAGAGATATTAAAGATTTAGATGATAAAGAATGTTTAAATAAGGTATTAGCATTAAAACCTAAAAAATATAAATATAAGGATACTATTGTTAGGGGTGATAAAGAGGCATATGGTTTTATAGCACAAGAAGTAGAAGAGGTTTTACCTGATTTAGTGAAGACACACGAAGACCATATACCTAATTTATATTATGAAGTTAAACACGAAGATAGTATAATAACTATACCAGATGATAAAAATTATATAGGTGTTGTTGGTGTTAGATTAACTATTAATGATTATTACGGAGATGGTAATGAAGTTGAAATAACAGAATATATTAATGACAAACAATTTAAGATAGATAAACCAATAGCAACCGAAAGATGCTTTTTGGTGGGTGAGTTTGTGAAAGATTTCAAAAAACTAAATAAAGATGGATTTCACGCATTAAGTATATCATCCATTCAAGAATTATACAAAATGATAATGGAACAACAGGAAGAGATACGGATGTTAAAAACACATTTATATATCAACTAAATAAAAAATGAGTACATAATTTATTTATTTTTATGATTTTATAAACTTTTATAATTTCAAGATATTTTAAAGATTATGTACTCTTTTTATATAACTGCGTAATTAGATATATTTATTTATATATACTTTTAATAAATGGAAGATAGTATTTTAATTAACAATCATAAGGAGTATAAACAAAAGTATATGCGGGAATATCGTCAGCGTAAAAAGAAGGAAAAAGAACAAGCCGTATCTACAACTGAAATAAAAATAAGCGATGCTACACGAGAGCAGTATATCAGGATTATTACTCGCAATCACATTTTATTTGCTACTCAGGTTAATAGCGATTTGGGTGATGTATTAATGAGGCTTTTTACTGACCCATCTACGATGCATACCAGCGATTTAAATAATATTAAAAAATGGCTACAATATGTTAATCTCAGTTTCCCAAAGCATATGCGAGAAAAATATCCTAACGAAAATAGTCTTAAAGTATATCTTACTCCATATACAAAGATGCTTGCAATTCTCTCCACGATTGATGAGAGCTTTAAAAAGAAGCACGAGTTTTATAGCAAGTATATTATGGACTTACACCAGAAATACGAATATGAGCGAGATAACAATGAAGTTAGCGACGAAGATGCTAATAAGATTATAACTGATTTTACTACTCCAACAATATTAAGTAATATGGAAAAATTAGAAACAACGGAGGAGAAGCTTATATATGGTTTATATACACTCTTGCCTCCGAGAAGGTTGGAATATGCGGGGGTCGTTTTAATAACTGAGGGCGTAAAATATAAAATGAAAGATAACACAAATTACTTGATAATGAAGAAGCGAACTCCTGATAGGTTCGTGTGGAATAATTACAAGACAAGCAATACTTTTGGGAGGATAGAAATTGAGATACCCGAAGAACTCAAATCTCTACTTTTAAGCTACATAAAAGAAAATAAATTAAAAACGCACGATGCTATTTTGAATTATAAAAAAGCCAATTTCGTAAGGATTATTACAAATATATTTAATAAGATATACGAAGATGCTAATATAACTATTCGCTGGGTTCGCATAAGTTATGCGACATACCTTAATAGTCTTAACATTAGCAATAATGAACGTGAGAAGATAGCAATCAAGATGGGACATGGTGTAGTGCAATCCAGTAAGTATCGCAAAGTGCTTAGTGAGGTTGAATAAATAAAAATTGATAGGCTCCTTATTTTTATATGATTATACAAGATGACTCACTTTGTGTTGTATTATTCTGCTGACGAGTATGCCCAAATGGGCGAACAAGGTCTCATTGATGATGTCTTTAAACATATTGAGATTTATGAGACTTGTTGTGATATGAAGTTTAAGGATTTAAATAAAACAAAAGTAGGGGAAAACACTATCAAGATTGAGCTTATTATGGAATGATTGACCTTATTAGCTTAACCTCTCTCTCAAATCGCCTATATAAAATATTTTCATTTTTTTTTACTTAAACACTTTAAGGAAAAATAATTTTATTTTTTTATTTTTTTTATTATTATTATATTAGTTAATCAGTTAATCATATAATAATAATAATATATAATAAATAAATAAAAGAATACCATAAAGGTAAGGATTAACCTTTTGATGTACCCTTGATGTACCCTTATTAAAGGAACTCATAATATAGATTAAAAGGAGACCTATAAATGGAGATATTGCTATGTGTATCCTTGACAATAAAATCATTACCAGTTTTAGCTTTGACTTTCTTGTTTAATTGAGATGTTTTCATACCAAATTGAATGATATTCATTTCTAAATTGATTTTATTCTGGGAGCACCAATAAATCCATATTTTAAATAATTCTGTTTTGTTATAAACAATAACATTATTATCATCGGTAGTAAAATCATCAACAATATATTTATAAAAGTATAATAGCTTATCCCTGTTGCATTCTTTAACTTGTTTAGTAATATTAGTATCAGGCTTATAATTAGCATCTTGAAAGTTTCCTGATTTAATTACATCTTTCCAATCATAAGCCATAAGCCCATCGTATATTTGTCTTAGGGCATTGGTGTTGTCTAAAATATTTTTTCTGTAATCATTAAAGAACTCCATATTACCCAAATAATAAGACGAGCATTCGTGTTGGAACCATCTGCGTACACTTGAATCAGTTATTTTAACAACATTGATATTATTGGTAGTCATATCATAATCACAATAATTATCAATTTCGTAAGCTTGAACCCCCTTAGGATTGATATGTAATTTAGGTTCTGTAATTCTTGTTTTAAGAACTTCGCTATTTTCAAAATTATCACTTCCACCTGCTTCATTGACACATATAAAGCATTTTTCTTTTTCAAAGGTAGAATGACTTTCATATAGCTTTTTAGCCTTATCAATTTGGATTGCACATTTACCAAATAATTTATAAATAGTATCAATGAAAGTTGATTTACCACTACCTTCTTCACCATAATAAACAACACATACATTACTACGTAAGCCTGCGTTTTGCAGTCTAAAAGCATAACGAGCCAATATATAATTCATAACTTCTTTGCTTTCAAAAAGATTTTCACAAAATGTCAAAAACTCTTGATAATAATTTCTTGTGGATTTTTCCAAAATAACATTGGATATATCAAACGGCTTCCATGTATTATAATCACAATCATTGCTAATAAGTGGAGGAGGCTTCCAGCAAACACGCCTATAACATTTAATATCTTTATCACTATACCATAAATGCATAAATGGTTTGTAATCTTTAACTCTAATCTTTTTTTTATTTTTAAATATGTCTTTATAAATATAGCAAGTGTACTGCCCAAAGCTTTCTTTTGCACTTTTCATATTTTGCATTTCATCTTTATCATCTTGGTCTTTTTTATCAATGGAATATATACTGGGAGGATATGTTATTTTAAAATGTGTTAATTCAAAGTCTTTTTTTAACTCTGTGTAATGTAATATATCATTAGGCATATCATCATCCTCATCGTCCTCATCATCTTCTTCTTGTTTATTATAATTATCAGGAATAATCAAAGCCTTATCAAAAGGTTTTAATTTAAGCTTGACATCATAACCAGTTTTTTCTTTTGCATATAATCGTAGTTCTTCAAGTAAATAACCATTAACATCATTATTTTTAATAAGCTGAAAGCCATCAAAAACGAGACTTACAACATAACCATCTTTATATTTAGGAATGAGACCTTTTTCACAACACATATTGATATAACATTCAAGCATATTGTTTTCTACAAATTGTAGAATACGGCTCATGACCTTACCCCATAAATTACATTTAATACCAAATGTATTTTTACAATAATCAAATATATCTTTAAACTCATTGGACTTCATGATATTCTCAATAGGTAGTTTAATCTCATTATGTAATTGGTTGAGAGTATTGGATTTATACTTTTTACCATTAATGAGAGATATAACAGCATCTTTTGCATCATCACGAGAGCAATTTTCTTCATTAATAATACGCTCTAACACTTCTTCACGATTGTTAATATATTTATCAAGAACACCTGATGAGTAATTATACCTTGACATAATTTGGCTTAAAATAACTGGGTGAGAATTAATTTGGTCAATATCACACCATATATCATCACAAATAGAATGACGAATACAAGATTTAATAGGAGCTAATCCAATACCATTTTCGGCATACCAACGTCCAATATTATTGCAAGATTTACCTTTAACATATTTAACTGGAATATACCCATACTCGCTGTAAGGAATTGATATAACATTTTTATACATTTTTTTCATAATAGCCCAAATGCTCGCTTCATTGGTATTGCCATTATCTGTTTTATCTTTTTCAATAATCGCTTCATAATGCTTACGATTTTGTAGTATATAATTTAATTTAACATGGTTAATTTTTTCGTAGAACGTGGTATTGCCGATATCCTCCATAGCTATTTATAGTTAATATATTATATTGGCAAGTTCTTATATAGTTTCTCACACGGACGGAATATATAAAGAATAAGGAACTATATAATTAAAATGCCTGATTGGAGTGCAATTAAAGACGACCCTGTTAAGAGGGCGGAACATAACGAGCGAACGAGGATAATACATAAAAAGAAGTATGATACAGACCCTGTATATCGGGAATATATGCGCGAGAAAGCGAGAAAACGTAAGGCTATGCTGAGGGAACAAAAAATGATAGTATAAGAATAAGAAACGTATAATATTAAAATATGATATTGGATTGGAATAAAAATGATAGTTTAGTTGTAATTGGTGTTGATTATGAAGAAGAATTATTTGAAGTGGTATATCAAGATGAAAATGAGTACGATGATAATGATATAAGATATTTACGTATGGGAGGAATGATATTATGGGAGGGAACGCCTCCAACTTGTTCTAAATGTAAAAAAAATAAACTAACATCATGTAGTAAAGAATGTTATGACTTTAAAGCGATACGTACATCAAGAGTGAAACAGGTGCAAAAAAAACACGAAAGTCTAAAAAAATCAAAACAGGTATTATTTGATAGTGAAAAAAAAAATGTAGAAGACATGAGAAGGGAAGGTATAAAATATACATCTTGGATATATAAATCTTTATTTGAGAGTGAAGATAATACCGAAAGAATGGATTTTAATTCAAGTATGATAAAAAAATCTTAGCTTTATATAGATAAGGAATGGCATTCGTACCAATTGCGACAGAATTAGTTTTAAGTGCCGCGGAAGGCGGTGAAGCGGGTAACATAGTTGCTGGCGCAGAGACCATTGCGTCTCAATTTAAAAA
>JGI11772J19994_1000196_pt1 | contig 13257 bp, 13 predicted proteins | sample Etolagsurwater0m_FD_19994 | JGI IMG/M metagenome (IMG submission 19994) | reverse complement strand
TACAGGATGATGTAGCACAGTGGAATAATGGGAAGTTAACCGATGTCGAAAGAAACCATATTACACAGATCCTTAGACTCTTTACGCAGTCGGATGTCCAAGTTGGAACAAACTACTTGGAATCTTACATACCTAAATTTAAGAATAACGAAATTCGGGCTATGCTTACTAGCTTTGCTAATCGTGAATTTGTGCATCAGCGTTCTTACGCTTTACTCAATGACACACTAGGCTTGCCAGAAGAAGAGTTCTCAGCGTTCTTAGAGTATCAGCAGATGGCTGACAAGATTGAGTTCATGGCTGACATTGATGTGAACACACAGTCAGGCTTAGCCAAGGCAGTTGCCCGGTCAGTGATTAATGAAGGAATGAGCCTGTTCAGTGCATTTGTAATGCTTCTCAACTACCAACGCACAGGTAAGATGCGTGGCATGTGTGAGATTGTAGAGTGGTCCATCCGTGATGAGACTATGCACTGTGAAGGCATGACAAAACTATTCCGCACATTCTGTGAGGAACATCCACGAATTGTTACAGATGAATTTAAATCAGATATCTACCAGATGGTCAGAGACGCAGTTGCTCTGGAAGACAAAGTTATTGATCTTGCGTATGAGATGGGTGACTTGGAAGGCTTGTCGTCAGAGGAAGTTAAGTTGTATATCAGATACATTGCTGATAGACGCCTTATCCAACTCGGACTTAAAGGCAATTATGGAGTCAAAGAGAACCCGCTTCCGTGGGTGGATTGGGTCATTGCGGGAGACTCTCATAAGAATTTCTTTGAGGGTGTTGTAACAGATTACAATGCCGCAGGTATGGATGGAGACGATTGGGGGTGGCAGGCCGCATGAGCCAAGATCAAGTTAAGGAAGAATTTGAAAAGCTTAACAGAAAGATCAAGGAAATGGAGGCAGTCATCAGACATCTCAAACGGCAGATGCGCAAATAACTATTGGTTATAAGCTTGACATTTGTTATAATCGGCATATAACTATATGGAGGTATATGTCGATGTCAAGAGTACGCTCTGCCCCTTTGAAGATTCAATTCAACAAAGGCTACCAAGCGTTTAGGCGTGGATTCACGAAGAACCCATACCAACGCAAGGACGATGTTCAAAGCAGGGAATGGGAACGTGGATTCAATGCCGCATATTTTGATGCATTGACTCACAGTCCCACCCGCTAGTCAGTACATCCGTATTGGCTACACACTACCGAACCCCTCGCAATGAGGGGTTTTTTATTTACGGCGTGAAGCTAGGCCACCACGGTTCATCTTGTTAGTGATGTCCATGATGCGATTCTTAATGTCTGGCAGTATATCTCCTACCTCTCTTGCAGTGATCGTTTGGTCCATCATAAGATCACTATACTCATCCATTGCATCAAGAAGATCTTTCATCTGCTTTCCTTTCTGGGTATCCCCAAGCAGTTCACTTGCCTCTCGCATTCCCTTACGCACTTCGCTGTAGGCATCACCCATAGTAATATCGTTTAAGATCTGATCATACTTACCACGTGCACCTGCGCCAGAAGTATAAGCACCTAATCCTAGAGCCTTCTTCATGGTAGTACGCATGGTGTTGTACATAACCGTTGCACCTGCTTTTTTACCAGTGCTACCCTCTGGCACATTAAAGCCATCAGCTTCTTTAGAGAACTTGTACTCAGGATCAAGTAGCTTAGCCGCTAGCGTATCTGCCTGATCAAGGCCGCTACGAACTTCTGCCAATTCACGCTGTCCCTTCTTAACTTTAGCAAGTAACTCAGGGTTATCTTTCAGCTTAGTGACATCAACGTCCTCAAGATTCTGAATCATAGTCTCTGCTTCTGTATGACCAGACTTGGGTAGCTGAGTCGGTAATCTTGCCTTATCTGGCACACGCTCAATACGAGAGCCGTATCCTTCTAGGTCACGCAAGTCGTCATACTCACGGGGAGACATGTCCTGTTTAGCCATCATCCCTCTCTTGGGGCGTAGCACAAACATTTCTTCTACAGGTACACCAGACTTCTCTTGGAATGTTTCAGCAGACAGCAGTGGGTCACGAGAAGTACTCAGAGATGCAGTAGACAATTCACTGTGCCCCTTCCCTCCAGTCTGCTCAATGAATTCTGAAGGCTCTATTAACTCGTCTACCTTTTGTCGAGTACCGTGAAACAGAGGCATATCAGGCTCACCCTGACGTGCCGCACCGGCAAGTATCTTCTCTTGTGTAGCACCGATACCACTTAGATCTTGTACATCCATTTCATCTGACAGATCAGGAAGCCTTCCTTCCTTACGTACAAACTCACCCATCGCCCTGCGCTTAACTACGGGGTCAGCCGCCTTGAAGAAGTCAACTGTAGCTTTGACACCTGACTTCATGACATTACCTAACACAGGTACAAATCCGATAGCATCAATAGCGGCATCGACATATCGCTTATCGTTCAGTGCCATCGCTACATTCTGTGCATCGTAGATATCACCGACTACAGGAAGAGATCCAATGACTAAATCAAGTGCAATCTCACCTGCCGCTTCTAGCGTTTCTTTAGTTTGAGGTGAGAAGTAAACATCTTCAGCAGAGTCTGCTCCATCATAGTCAAACATGTCTTCATCAGGAATGTCATCCATCCCTTCATAGTAGTCACGCATGAACTCATCTTCATAGTCCACCTCATCTACTACATCATCACTCTTACCTAAAATCTCATCCGTCTGCTTGGTAGTAGGAGTAGCACCGAAGTCACCAAACGGATCGTCTAAGAACTTAGATACAACACCACCCTTTGAGTAGCCACGAGCACGTTGCCTGATACCTTCCTGAAGCTCCAATGCGCCACGGTAATCATTTTCCATGGGCTTACCATACCGCTTCTCATAAGCTTCCCTCAGAGCGGATCTCATGCGTGTTGAGAGTGATTCAAACTTAATCTGATCTTGCTCTGTGCTACGTCCTTCAGATGCGGCACGTCCTTGCTCTACAGAGATGCGCTCTTGTACTGACTTACGTACCTTTGCAATCTCATCCTTCGCTCTCTCAGATAATGCAATCTTCTGTAGCTTCGGACCCATGCTCTTGAATTCATCTGACTTAACAAATGTGTTAAGCCTTTCAGATACACGCTTACCTGCCGCTTCACGTAGCAGTCTATCTTCGTATGGGTAATCTGCAGGGCGGTACAGTTCGTATGGAGACATCTGCAATGTAACCAGTGTGCGTTGCAGATCATTCTTAGGAGCACGTTTACCTGTACCAAATAGTTGACGCTCTAACGGGTCAATGCTACGTAGCGGTTCACCAGTCAAGATGTCAGCACGAGGTGTGCCTACTTCAACTGCCCCAGTGCCAAACTGCTTAGATATAAACTCAGACGCACTAATGCCTTCAATCTCAGGCAGTGATCGTGTAGCACGTGCCGCAAAGATATCAAAGCCATTGACATAACCAGTCTCAGGAACAAGACGCTTGTCTGCATCGGTTAGTGAGAACAGATCACGTGCAGTAGCAACAGGCAGTGTAAACGTATTAATGATATCACCTGCAAGTGTAGCTACAGATTCCTGAGCCTTGACACCTATCTCACCCGGACCTGACAGATCTTCAACAATACGATCAAGTGTGTACAGACCAGTGCCCGCACGGAAGGATGGACCGCCCAGTGCTTGGAACATGTCCTTAGTGATACCACCTGCTGACTTTAATTCTAGGTTATTCTTAACACGGTAGATTGCATCAGCACCTAACAGGAAAGCATTGAACGGTCCTGCAATAGGGCGTAGGTCAACAGTCTTACCGTCTTCAGTTTCGTACTCATACCACTCTGTGTCTGGCCCTTGTGATGAACGCAGGTTGTATGCCATGGCTAGCATAGCATTACCTGACACTTGCTTAGCGTACAGATCAGGTGTCCAGTTCTTGCCTTGCATCTTAGATGTAATCAAACCGATACCGGGCATATGCTCTGAAACAAATGCCAACTGGTTAATTACAAAGCGGGGGAATGGCATGAATGAAGATACAACAAAGGGTAGCTTTCGGTGTGCATCAATCAGTGTACGCCCAGCTTCTGAGAATACATCTGATCCTGTTGGTGTCTTCTGATATACAAACTCAAGAGACTCTTCAATTGCATCCTTGATCATGCCCTTATCTAGCTGACCAAACTTACCTTCAGCAATTACATCAGCCAAGGTTTTATTCATGTCCTTGCGCACAAGCTGATCAAGGCGACCTGCGAAGATAGCCTGCTTGTACATGTTATCTGACATGCGGTTAAGGGTGTTAACAACAGCACCAGTCTTAGTTAGAAAACTCTCATTACCCATCTTCGCATTAGTCAATGCTGACTCAAAGAATGTAGAGAAGAACTTCTGTGACTCATTAGGCATTGTCTTCTCAAACATCTCACGAACTACTTTCGCTTCAGCTTGATTGAATACGAGATAACGGAATACAGATGTAGGATCTGTATACTCATCGACACCGGCAATCTTATTTAAAGCATTGCCTGACATCTTATTCATTGCATCGACTGCAACACGGAATCCACCACCAGCTACGTTACGTACAGTAGTAGCTAGCTGACCAGTCATCATTGACAAGCGGAATCTATCAAGCTCTTGGAATGCACCACGAACCTTTGAGCTATTGCCTGCTTCTTTAGCAATCGCAAGAGCCTCGCCCTTGGTCATGCCTGAGCCAGCCTGATTCAAATATTCACTGGTAGCTTTAGCGAGTCTGTCTAACTGCTTACGAGTAGACTCTTCCTGCTTCAGTCGCTTTGCTTTCTCAGCGGATGAGATACCAGTCTCACGTGCAATCTTAGAAGCACGGGCAAGTGTCCTACCTGCACGTGACAACTCAGCCATGTACATGTAGGAGAATTGATCACGGGTAATGTTGAAATCATTTAGTATGTCATCTAGCTGACCGAACTCTAATCTGCCATCATCAATAGCCCGTGCTACCGCAGATGTAATACGCTCACCGTCTTTGATACCAATCTCATCGCCTAAACGAATAGATGCCGCAGTGATAGCGTCAAGTGTCTCATCATCAATGGCGGCAAGTGTGCGCTCAGTGTTAGATAGCCCAGCTAATAGCTCAGTACCTTCACGAACTTTATCAGGATCAAGTGGCTGTTTGTTAGGACCAGTCGTCTTGCCTAGAAATTCACGAGCCTTCTTAACTTGATCTGAAAGAATCTCTTCTTGCGTCTTTACAATCTTCTTCTTATCTTTAACTGCCGCAAGAGTCTTCTGTACTTTCTGCCTGCCCTGTTTAGCGGCGGCAGTCATAGCTTGCTCACCTGCTTCCCTTACCTTGGTAGCGGCACGTTCAGCAATACCTTGTTGCACACCTGAGATACTACCGGGGATAGCACCTGCCACAGCCTGACCTAAGCCAGTCATGATTGTGCGCTCACCAGTAAACTCTTCTTGAGCACCGGCTTCTACACGAGTACCTTCCTGTGCGGCACCTGTACCTAATCCGATAGCACCCTCAACGACAGCACCCTTTAGTGCTCCCTTGCCTGCATCTTTGACAGCACGTCCGATGATTGCACGAGCACCTGTCTTAGCCGCCTGCAATCCAACTGTTGCACTTGCCTTACCGACACCGCCAGACACAAGACCAAGCCAAGTAGAGGGAGATGTTAGACCAGCTTCAACATAATCCATTGCCTTATTGAAAGACATTGGATCACCTTCCATCCTGTCCCATGTACGAAGTAGACGACCAAACTGTTCTTTAGAAGTATCGTCAGCTTCCTGTGCGTACATCAAATCACGGACAGCAGTTACTTCATTGGTCTCATGGAAGCGCATATGCTCCATGAAATCATCATAGATCTGATCTTCAGAGTCGTATTCTTTCTTGCCTGTGCGCTTCTCAAGGAAAGACAACGCATCATTCAGGAATCTATTATCCTGTAACAGCTTCTCACGGGTAAGCTCTTCCGATGGAAGGGAAGTGTAATCAGTTGCCATGTGTATCCTTGATTATGGGATCAGTTGATTAACGATGCGATTAGCTTCAATAAAGCTCACATTCATGTCACCGTCAAGCAATGCCCTACGTAGAGTATCTCTTGCGTTATTTTTATCTGTAGGATTCATGCCTGCGATATTAAGGCGAGATACAATATCCTCTGCGAACTCTTGAGGCGTATCTTCTTGTGGATTGTAGTTAGGGATTTGATCTACAGTGATAGGCTCAATGTCTTGAACCATGGAAGGACTATACTCAAGGCCACCAATCAATTGTCTCTGCTGATCCAAGATGGTTGTGTAATCTCCACCAGCTTTAATCTGAGCCACAGAATTAGTAGAAAGCCTCAACGCCTGATCCATTGCCGCCTTAGCCTTGGCGCTTGCCTCTTCAGGGAGAATGTAGTTACTTCCATCCCAAGTGAGCTTAGTACCAAACTGCTGAGCCACTAAAGGTGCAATCAAGTTATTCATGCCACGTACAAGTGACTGTTCTTGAAGCGGAGTAAGATCGTCTGGATCATCAATCTCATTGATTTCTTTCTCAAGCTTCTGCTTCTGCAATTCCTTGATCTCACGGGCAAGCTTATCTTCTGGCGTTTCTTGTCCCAACTGAGTATAGTCAATAGATACTTTGGGTAACTCTCCGTACTCACGCTCACCTGTGACTTCAGACTGTAGTTGTGCAAAGTCCTCACCGAACGTACCCTGTAATAACTCAAGCTGTTTACGAGCCGCCTTGTCAGATGTACCGAACAGAGTCTTGACTTGTGCAACCTCTGGCAACTTCGCAGTACCTGTGCTTGCAACTGGTGTGCCCATGATGCGATCAATTGCATCGTCAATAGTAAGACCAGCTTCTTCTGTTGCTTTGACAAAGTTCTCAATCTTAAAGTCACTGCCGAACTTCTCAGATGCACTAGTCAATACTTCAAGCTGTCTATTGGCACCATCAACTCCCATAGAGAGAATGCCTGCGACTTGAGAGTCAGACAAATTCATCGCTTGAAGTTGAGTACCTAGTTGCTTCAGCTTCTCACGCTTAGCCTTACGCTCTTTGCGAAGCACCTTAGCTTCTTCCAAGGTTGTAGCATAGCTAGTCTTAATCAGATCACGGACCTGATCTTCTTGTTCTTTTTTATCTTCGCTGTATGACTCAGCAAAGCCACGAGCAAATGCACCTAAACTAAATCCCATCTCAGGCAACCCCTTCTGTCATACGGCGAGCCATCAACCCTTTCTGAGGAGCAGACGACTCTTCAGCAGGCTCTGGTGATTCGCCTTCAACTAAATCATCTACAAAACGCTTCTCAGAAAATATCTCACTTGCGATCTCGCCTGCCATTGCTTCATCTTCTTCATTAGCAATGTCGTTATCTTCAATGCCTACAGAGTAATCAACCTCAGCTTGATCGGCAGACGCCCTCATGAATTCAATGAGTACAGGAGTAATGAGGATGCCTACGTCTAGCGAATGTAGTCCACGCATAACGCCAATGGTTTGCAATGAATCCGCAATCAGAGTAAGTGGCGTACCCTCTTCAATCTTATCTAAAAGATTAGCCATCTTCTTTGGTTGAGAAAGGTTATCGACATAGAACGATAGCGTATCCTCTACGGTAGAATACCTAGCAGGTTTCTCCCATGGACGTGCTCCGGGTTCAGCCGTCAGTGATTGGCCGGGTATCGGCGCATCTAACATAGGAGGTTTTTTCTTAGCCATCTGCACGTCCTCCGTACTTGCGAATCTCATCAACAAAAGAAATTAATGTGTCCATCTGATCAGATGATCCATCCGCTTTACTGGGTCTATTACGTGGAGCTAACAAGCCAGATGAAGCAACCTTCTTCTGCTGATTCTTAGCCTTACGCTTGCCTTCTTCTTTCAAGAACTGTTTATATGCTCTTGCAATATTTGCTGACATTGTTCTTCCTATTACCAATCCGATACCATATCAAATACAAACTTACCCCATGCGGCGGAGTTATCTGCGTCTTCTTTTTTATCTGCCGCATACTTTGAGGAATCCGCTTGAATCTTTGCCTGAGCAATCGACGTGTCACGCTGGCGCTCATTCTCAGCAGATGTCCATGCCCACTCCAAGGTGTCACGGTACTCCTGCCACAGGTTAGCGTATGCAAGATTAGACATGTTGACGATGGCCGCCGCATTGATTTCGTTAGCACGATTAACAGCGGCAGTGTCTGCTGTTGCAATCTGTCTACGCCACTGAGCATTAGACTGCTCAATCACAAGTTGATTCTGTGCGTTAAACTGTTCACGCTGAGTTTGTAGCTCACCATTAAAGCGATCTACAATGTTAGACTGCTCAGCATTAAATTGATTCTGTGCATTCTGCTGTCCAGTATTGAACTGAGAAACCTGAGAACCTAAGTTAGCAAAGAACTGATTAGTCTGATTCTCTGAAGAAGCATTGAACTGTCTAGCCGCATTCTCAGCCGCTTGGTCTGACAAGATAGACTGGATACGCTGTTGAGACTTGAACATCTCAGTCTGCTGTTCATTGTTCAGGTTAGCCATATCCATTTGCAGGAATGCCTGAGCATTCTGTACAGATGCTTGCTGACGATTATTTAAGTTAGTTGTTTCTAAGTTAGCAATCTGTGCCGCCTCTGCTACTACCATTGCTTGCTGATTGCTTAGATTCTGTAGATCAACGGTCTGAGCCATGCGAGCATTCTCTAATGCAATCTGCTGTTCTGCATTAAAGTTCATGTTAGCAATTTCACCAATCTTAGATGCGTTAGCTACACGAGCTTGGAACTCCTGATCAAACTCCTGACCAATGAACTGAGCACGTTGCTGTGCGGCTAGCATTGCACGTTGCTGTCGATTAGATAGATTCGTTAATTCAAATTGTGAGACTGTCTGAGCGTCTGCCTGAGCGATAGGGAGGGAAGCCTCCATTGCCGCTTGGATAATCGCCTGACCGGCCATAGAAGAAGAACCAAGACCACGTGCGGCAAGTGTAGCTGTCGCATTACGCATAGCCCCAGCCGCCCAAGGTGGAACCTGCCCCCCTTCAAACTGAGACATGAGGTTAGACAACTGCCCCTGTACGGTAGCGGCTGTGGATGGGTCAGCCTGCGCCGCCTGAACCTGCTCAGTAAAGTTAGTAGCAAGCTGTGCATCTGCAACTGATTGTACAAGCTCACCATCCTGCAATGTGCGTGACTGAGGAGCATCAACACGAGTAGCCTCAGCAATCTGTGCGGCTGGAACTGTACCTACCGCAGTGTCAGTAGCAACTGACTCAGCCGCTTCCATTGCCTGTGTAACACTACCTTGTGCCGCAGTCATCTGCTCAGTCGCCTCAGCAACCTGTGGTGCCGCCTGCTGTGCATCCACTGTCACTGCCTGTGTAGCTGTAGGCTGTTCCGCCTGTGCAGTATCTGCCTGAGCGGCGGTTACAGTAGGTGCCTGTGTAGGTGCGACACCAACGTCAGGTGACATAAACTGTCCCGGTTCAACTGCAGTAGTCTGTGCGATGGTCGTGCCACCAACAGGAAGTCCGGGGGTTGACATACGAGCAGACGCAACTTCTGACATACCAGCATCAGCACCGGGTGTTGTCTGATCAGCATATTGATATGTCGGTGTGTACTGTGAAGGAATAGGCTGTGTAGGTTGTGTAACTGCCGTTGATGCATCAGATGGTACAGAGCCACCAACCTGCATCTTCAACTTAACCTTCTCATTTAATCCTGAGAACTTACGTTGCGCACCGGGATTGCTAGACAAGAACTCATCAAACTTGTTCATCGGCCCACTGTAACCAAGTTTGCTAGCGATACGCTTCATCTGATCTTCAGAGAAGCCCTTGAACTGTTTAGCCATTTTAGATTAACTCCATAGCCTTAGCACGAGTCTCTTCAATTCTACGCTCCCATCCTTTACCGAATGTGTCATAGATTGAGAGAGCACGAATAAATCCTTGACGCTGTTCAGTCACTGCGTTGATGACATCTTGTTCAGACGTATTCTTTACAGTAGTCCATACAGAGTTGAGAGAAGCAGGTCCAATAATCCCATCACCGTTTGCGATTCCACAGACGGATTGGAGAGCTTTTGATGCACGTGATGTTCCTGAATTGACACTATAGTCCAACACAACACAGGCAACGCCAACAGGAAGTTCTTCGCCTTTAATACGGTTCCAATAGTCATTGCGATAGATTTCCTTGGCTTCTGCGACAGTCAAGTTCTTGATATCTAAATCTGGGTAGGCCCGTTTGCTGATACCGTAGATCGTCTCACCTCCCGGATCAGACGAATGATTCACGTAGCCACCTTCGTGCTCCAAGACCATTTCTATAATTTCATCAAACTTGCTCATTAGATTTCCTTAAATATAAAATCATTTCTGTTAGTATGTCTTCGCTATCTTCAATAAATCCCAGTGCCACGTTACAGCTTCTGCACAATAGGCCACGAACCTTTCCAGTGTCATGGCAATGATCCACATGAAGAATTTTTCTATGAACTTCTGTTTCATGTTTACCGCATGTTGCGCATCTGTTATCTTGGTCACGGAGCATCTCTTCGTACTCATCCAATGAGATACCGTAGCGACTTAAATACTCACAGTTTCTTATTTTATCTTTATTGTCGTGCTTCCACTGCTTAACGCAATCTACGCACATACCATTCAAGCCGTCTACAGACTTTTTTCTCTTGTAAAACTCGCTCAAAGACTTGTATTCACCACACTTACTGCAGTGTTTACCTGAGTTAATCACCGCTTCTTAACCAATTCCATTGCTTTGCCAGCACCCTTGATGCCAAAAGAAGCAGTTACGGCTACAAATAATAAGTATTGATACCATTCAGGAAGAGCAGACAATGCGACAAATGCTTGATTTACACGGTCAATGATTGTGGTATCGCCAGTAAACACAGCCCATGATACGGCGATAATAGGCAAGGAAAGTATTATACTAAAAAATTCATCCTTTAGCGAGCCTTTTGTGGCATCCGCCATCTTCTCTTCCCAGTTAGCATCATTCTGGATAGCATTAATCTTACGCTCTTGTATTGCTTTCTTCTCTTCAGCCTTACCTTTCACAAAGTCCTTGGCTAAGTCAATGGCGGGGCCAATCAATAAGTTAAGCATCTTTCTTACCCTGTAATGCTGAGGCACCGAAGAAGGCAGACACGAGGACTGCAATGGATGCGAAGTACGTCGGGGCGATATCTGCTATCAACTGTGCGGCTGTACCCATAGAGAAGGCATCAGCAAGAAAGATACCAAATGGATACAGTAGAAGACCAATAAGAGCAAACCAAGCCATCTTGCGTATAGAGTCACGTTGTGCATCGGAATCTTCCATCTTTCGACGCATGTCTTCAAGCATGATCTTACGTTCTTCAGCATCAATCACCCCGTCCCCGTTGAGATCGTACTTGCTTTCTTCTTGTGTCATTGCATCTGTACCCTGTCTGACTGTATACATACAGCTTCGTAGTTAATTTTAGGTTGAGGGGCGGTGATCATAAACTCCTGCCGTGCCTCAAAGCACTTGTCCATTGTGGAGAAAAACCCTGTGGGAGAGACGTAGTATCTATCCGCATCAAGGAGTATTACGAATAGAATCCACGTAACCATGCTACTTACCTTTTGTGGTTATGACCCAGTAGAGGATGTAAACGCAAAGCCCAATAGCAGAAAGGGCACCAATGGTAACAGCAATACCAATAGACCAGTCTTTAATGAGTTTCTTTCTACGGGCTTTCTGTGCGGCAATGCGTTTCTTTTCATTCTCTCTGAGTGTCTTTCTGTTGTGGATGAACTTACAGTAGTCATCCCATAATCCGGGGCGTCCAGCGTAAATAAACTGGCGTTTGATTTCAGCTTCGTTTCTCTTGATGTCTTCTAGACACCAGAAGGCTTCCATGTCACCGTCAGCCGCAGACTTCTCTAACTCTTCTTTTGCGTCAGCCAGCTTTGTTAAGTCCTTACCCATCTCGCCCACAGACTGGACATGACCCGCAAACTCCTTGATGGCACCGATAGCTTCGTTGGCAATTTTTATTGCGGCTATCGCTTCAAAGATCATTCTTCTCCCCCGTCATGATGCAATTTATACTTGTATAAGTTGTATAATATAGTTGCATCATCCTGAGCGTTGCCCAATGCTTTATTGCATTGATGACACAGTAATCCTCTAACCTTACCTGTCTTGTGATTATGATCTACATACAATCTTCCATGTAGATTTTCTGACTCTAAAGTCCCGCAGGTAGCACAGACTCCACCTTGATTGTTTAGCATCGTGAGGTAATCGTGATGCGTTATTCCGTACTTACGCTTTAGTGTTTGCCCATGAATTAAATCTTTGTTGTGTTTGCGATATACTTTAACGCAATTTTTGCAAGAACTTGCTAGCTTATCACGTGTTTTACTATTGTAATGAAACTGTTCTGCGTCCTTGTATTCGTTACATTTAATACAAGTTTTCACCCTTTCGACTCTATCAGCCTGTCTATCTTGGCGTCGAGGGCATCTAGACGGTCTAGCACCCGATTCATGTCTGCGTGGACTTCCGCTTTGGTCACGTACTCTTTTGCGAATTCTTCACGGGTCCGGTTGAGGAGGATGTTGAGACGAGAAACCTCATTGTGCATACTCTTGGCGAAGAAGCCGATGAGTGCGATGAGGCCGCTGAGTACGATGTTCCAGAGCATCATGTCCATCGTTAGATTTCATCCGGCCAGTCGTTGATGGGGGCGTTGCCCGTTGGGTTGCCGTCAGAGTCCGTAGGCACATCATAAAGAGCCATGAACGCCGCATGGGTACTAGCCCCTGTAATGGCTGTCTCAATGGTGTTAGAGGCTGTACGCACTGCCGCACGGTACGTTGTGATGTCAGATGGTACAGTGTAGCCAGAGACTTCAGATGCTTTGATGACCATCCAGTCTGTTGGGGCTAGGAGTGATCCTGCTGTCACCTTAGTCTGTGCAATGGCGTTGCTCTTGAGTCCTTTGGTAACCACCTGAACACCGTCTTCATCAAGGATTGCATTGCCGTCTTCATCGACTGCATTGACATCATCCAGTGCTTTGGCAACACCTGCTGACCAGTAGAAACGATTGTCGAATGGTACAGGCTGTAACGATGCGTCCCAGACTAGACCGTGTGCAGTTTTTTCTGCGTCTGTCCAACGATTCCACGTTGCAGGATGTTTAACACCTTCGGCATCAGTCCAACCTCTGCCGACCCTGATGACTTTACCTAGATAAGTCCACAT
>JGI11772J19994_1000195_pt1 | contig 13257 bp, 10 predicted proteins | sample Etolagsurwater0m_FD_19994 | JGI IMG/M metagenome (IMG submission 19994) | reverse complement strand
GCAGCAGGGGCAGAACCACCAGCCCATTCTATTGAGGTAGGCCATGTGATGGTGGATGCGGTTGTGGAGTACTGATATACAGTGTCGTTTGTTTCACCAGTGGTGTAGAACTTATCCCCATTATCAGAGAACGCAAGCCCATAGAAGTCCGTACCTACTTCAGAGATGGTATAGCTAATACTGTCGTAGCTTGCTGTGGAAACATCCCACGCTGTACTTAGTGTATAAGAGAACACGTTGTTTGTAGTGGTGTCTGCAATAAACATTCTTAGCCCATCCACACTGAAGTGTAGGCTCTGGGGGTCTGTTGCCTGACTTGTCACACTAAAGCTTATGGAATCATAGCTTGCTGTGGAAACATCCCAAGCGGTACTTAAGGTGTACTGATATACAGTATCGCTTAAGAAACCAACAACGTACATTTTAGTACCGTCTGGTTTAAAGAAAATACCCGTTGGCGCTGCTTCTTGCGATGCAACCGAGAAGGATTTACTGGCGTATGACCCCGTAGATACATCATATGCTGTGCCAAGGGTATATTGATAGACCGTATCAGTATCAAACCCTACAGCATACAAAGATGCCCCACTGTCCCCTACAAACAGGGCAGTGGGTGCTGTAAGTTGAGAACTAACATCAAGGGACTTACTTGCGTAACTAGCAGTAGATACATCCCAAGCTGTACTAAGTGTGTACTGGTATATGGCATCATTAATTGCATCTATTGTGTACATTGTAGTACCGTCAGACTTGAAGAACAAGTCTTCTGGCCTTGGGCCTTGAGAGGAAACCGAAAAACTCTTGCTGTCATATACGGCCCCTGAAATATCATAAGGCGCAACACCACCAGTCACCTCTACCTGAAACGACTGCACATCCCCAGCATTGCTGAAGGTGTATGTTGTGTTAGCTGTTAGTGTATCACTGAAGTAGTTGCCTGTGCTAAGATCAATGTTGCTGCTAGTGATTGTACCAAGTGTTACCTTAGTGTCAGCACCGATTTGTATAGCATTCTTAACTACAAAATCTTTATTATTTGACATCTACTTCACCTTCCATAGTTGTCTTTTTACGTTTAGCCCACCAAACCTTCCTAGCTTCGGACTGCTTTCTTTTAGTGGTATCTGAGTGTTTTCGGCCTTTACTTGTGGCACTTATCTTTTGTCTTGTCTCTTCTGAAACTTCAACACCGTACCTAGGATTGTTAGAACCTGAGTTATTCTCAGACATAATCTTTAATGTCTCTTCAGAGTGTTTGCGTCCTGACTGAGACTTAGACATTTTAGCACGAGTCTCTTCAGTAATCTCCCTACCAATACAACCCCTGTTACCCCCAACAACAAGATTTAAACAGGTTGGGTCTTCTACTACTCGTTCAGTAACTACAATAGATTCCCAAAGCAAACACTCGTCATACGTACCTAAAAACAAAACATTACGTACCCAATCTTCAGGGTCTTTACATTCTGTCCTACGTCTACCGCCAAACTTCTTATTAAACAATACACCACTACCTGCGTAGTTGTCCTCTGGACTGCCTTTGTGTATCCCTCTATAGAACTCTCCAGTAGACTTACGTACCCACTGATAGCCAAACGCCTCGTGTTCCATCATTTTGCACCATCCACAGCTTGTACTGCTTGGTAGGATGTACCACCATCACGAGTGCTGAAGGTTAGTACATCTGTATCACCTATGGCTGGACTTGTGGGTGCAGTACCTCCTGCAAACTCTATGGTGCTGTCGTAGGTGATGGTGGCTGGCGCTGAAGAATTATACTGATAAACAGTATCGTTAGCAGTGCCTAAAACCATTAAAACTTTACCGTCTGAACTGAACTGCAAACTTCTTGGATCTCCACTCTCAGATGATGTGTCAAGTGTAATACTGTCGTAAGAAGCTGTACTGATATCCCATGCAGTGCTTAATGAATACTGATAAACATTATCGTTTGTAATGCCTGTCATGTACACTTTGGTTCCATCACTCTTGAATGTAAGTCCATCCATGTTTGTATCTTGTGAGCTAGTCGTAAAAGACTTACTTGCATAAGATGCAGTAGAGATATCCCAAGCTGTTGATAGGGTGTACTGGTAGACAACGGTACTAGAAGCAACATACATAGTTGTACCATCTGGTTTAAACCACATAGCTTGCGGTGAGGTAGTTTGAGTTGCAACACTAAAGCTAACACTGTCATATGAAGCTGTGGAAAGATCATAAGCCGTAGACATGCTATATGAATATACTGCATCACCGCCTGTGCCTGTTCCCAACATATAAAACTTTGTGCCATCCGATTTAACATGAACAGACGCAGGCATAGTATTTTGAGCATTAACACTTATAGATTTACTATCGTATGATGCCGTGCTTATATCCCAAGCTGTTGATAAACTGTATGATCTGACTGTATCTGTGTTGCCCACTAAAAAGAATTGTGTGCCATCAGACTTAAAGTGCATAGCCTGTGGGCCACTTTCCTCTGTAGCCACACTGAACGATTTATTTGCGTAAGTCGCATTTTCTACATCATAACTTCCTGCACCTGCCTGATCCAACAACAACGTAGCCTGACTAACAGTACCACTAGAAGCAGGGTTGCTTAGGTTAATCTGAATGTCAGACGTTGGGGTAATCTCAAAGACTGAGCCAGTGGATAGGTCTAGGGTGCGGGTGTTTAGGGCTGTGGAGTATTGGTAGATAATACCACTTGTAGAAACAATGTATAAGTTAGTCCCATCAGAGTTAAACGTAAGGCCAACAGTGTTTAAAGGTTCACTGGGGCTGAAGCTAACACTATCATAACTTGCTGTAGACATATCCCAAGCTGTACTCAATGAATATTGATACACACTGCTTCCCACAGTGCCAACAATGTACATCTTAGTACCATCATCCTTAAAGAATATACCAACAGGCCCAGCATCTTGAGATGACACACTAAAAGTTACACTATCAAAAGATGCCGTAGATATGTCCCATGCTGTAGACAAACTGTACTGATTAACCTCATCACCTGAATTACCTACAACATACAGCTTAGTCCCGTCTGTCTTAAAGGCTATATCAGCAGGTAATGCTTCTTGGGAGCTAACATTTATACTTTTTGAGGCGTAACTTGCAGTTGATAAATCCCAAGCTGTAGTAAGGTCATACTGATAAACTGTGTCTGAAACATTACCCGTTATATAGAATTTAGTACCATCGGGCTTGAAGAATAAACCAGTGGGTGTTGTCTCCTGAGAGGCTACACTAAAACTTACACTGTCATAAGATGCCGTGCTAATATCAAAAGCAGTAGATAGGGAATACTGATAAATAGAATCATTTGTTAGACCACTTGTGTACATTTTAGTACCATCAGAGCTAAAAGCAACATCATAGGGCACTGTATCTTGAGATGAAGTATCGTAGCTTTTGTTAGTATAGCTAACACTATTTAAGTTGTATCCATCCCCTAGCCCAGACACAACAGTACCCACGCCCTCATGGTAGACCGTGGGTTTAATACCTGCTTTAACCTTAAAATCTTTACTATTCGACATGGTTCACCTTTCCCCTTGTCTTTATATCTTACAGTGTGATTGCTTTAACTGTAAACGCTGTACTATTTGTTGATGCTGGTGTGCCTAAGATACGGACGTTACCACCTGATAGGTCTACATCAAATGTAGCTAGTGCAGTAGCTGTATTAATCTGTGCGTACTCTGTTGCTACAGCAGTTGTGCCATCGTGTGTGATAAGCAACTCAGTGATACTACGTTCTGTGGCTGATGAGTCATACGCTGTAATAACTGCTTTAATACCACCATAAGTTGTAGCATTGTAAGACGCTAGTGTTACTTGTGTTGTAGCTGTAGTAGTTTGTGTCTGTGTGTCAAACGCTTCTACTGCAGCATTCACCCATGCACTACCATTCCATTGTAAGTACTCACCTGATGTAGCACTCGTGATAGTTACGTTATCAATGTCATTCAATGCAGTGATAGTATCGTTAACCCACGCAGAGCCATTCCACTTAACAAAGTCACCTGTTGTAGCACTGGTGATAGTTACATTACTAATATCATTTAGTGTATTAATAGTAGGGATACTTGCATTAACCCAAGCTGCACCGTCCCACTTAAGAAACTCTCCTGATGATGCACTAGTAATAGTAACGTTAGAGATGTCATTAAGTGTATTGATAGTTGGGATACTCTCAGCTTGCCAGCCGTTAGTAGTATCAAATGTAAGTACTTGCCCATCTGTTGGGGACATAGCACTGTACACATTGTCCAAGTCTTGAATGTTAGACGGTACATCACTTTCTTTAGCTAGTGGAAAACCAGCCTGTGTTGAACCATCGTGAACAACTACAGTGTTCTTAGTTGAGTCGATAGTAATTTCGCCAGCGGCACCTGTGAACGTGGAGTGCTCAGTAGTAGTACCACGGCGGCGTTGAATTTGTGTAGACATACTTATAATGCTCCGTAATCTGCCGTTGACGTAGGTGAGTTGTTAATAAAGCCATAATCCCCTACAGTAGCACCAACCACAGCCGCTAACTGTGCAGTACTATTATAGCTATCTTCAGCTTTAGCTGCCCAATGCAAAGCAGAGTAACCTGTAGTAACACTATCTGATAAAGTGTATTGGCTATCTTCAGGGTTAATAGCCAGTTTCTCTGCATCTGCTGCACTGTCTGCTGCCGCTGTTGCTGAACCTAAAATACCATCTACATACGTTTTAGTAGTGAGGTCTGAACCTGTTGTGGGTGTACCAGCACCAGTGATCTTGTTGCCACCCATAGCAATGGCACCTGTCATAGTGCCTCCTGCTAGTGGTAGCTTAGTTGCGATAACGTTTGTTAGAGTAGTGTAAACGTTATTGTCATCATTGATAGCTTGAGCAATCTCGTCTAGCGTATCTAGTGTAGCAGGTGCACCAGCGATAAGGTTGTTAATAGCTGTATCAACATAGTTTTTCGTTGCAGCCTGTTGTGCCGTAGTTGGATCAGTAACGTTGTCTAGGGTAGTGTTAGTAAAATCTGCACTACCATTAACTGTTAAGTCACCGCCAATAGTAACGTTACCTGTAGTTGTTACACTATCTAAGTAACTGTCTGCCCAGTACGCTGATGCACTACCCAAGTTGTAAGCACTGTCTGTTGTAGGAATGAGTGCTGTACTGATCTTAGCATTGATAGCTACTGTGTCAGTATTAGCATCACCAATAACAGTATTACCATCAATAGTAACATTACTGTCAAACTTAGCATTGCCTGTTACATCAAGAGTACCAGCAAAGTCAGCATTAGCATCAGTGAATGTAACTGCTGTAGTTGTGTTACTCTTAAGTGTGAGGTTGCCTGAGTTGTTAGTGAATACTGCATATGTAGTTCCTGCATCTTTAAGGAAAACATCTGCACCATCTGCATCTAAAACTATATCACCTGCTACATCAAATGTCAAGTTACCTGCTGCTACAGTGTAATCGTTGTCTGTAATAGTAGTGTAGTCATTATCACCAATACTTAGTGTGTCAGCGTATACTGTACCATCAAAGTACGCATTTTTGTATTCTAGTGAAGATGTACCTAAGTCAATGTCATTATCTGTAACAGGTACAATAACACCATCTTGAAATCTTACCTGCTCTACTGCAACAGTGCTTACCTCAACAAATACACCATGACGATTATTGGCGGTATCTACAGCAATTTTATTTTTAGCATCAAGATCAGCAATCAGGGGTACGTAGGAACCCTCATCGGATGTACCGTCATGTTTGTGGCCTGTAGTACCTGTAGTACTGTGAGCAAAGGCATCTCTTAATTTATCGTATTCTGAATTAATCGGCGCTGCTCTAACTACTGCAGTAGGTATAATATCAGCTACTGATTGACGTGTATAACCTGACATATTTTATCTCCTATCCCCAAGTCCATATGTAATGGTCATAGCTTGAATGGTGTGGCTTGGGTCTGTACTATTTGTAACATAGCTGACTGACATAGATTTTGCAGAACCAACAATGTTAGTAGATTCTACAGGCGAGGGATTTCCATCGTAAATATCTGTTGCATCAAATGTAGCGGCATCGTAAAAAGCTGCAGCACCTTCAGTAGACAAATTGTAATCTGATGATACACTACTTTGTGGATTACCATAATCAAAGTCTACTGAAACAACTACATTAACTACACCCTCTGAACGCATATAAGTATCTAAGTCATAAAACGTTTTACGTACCGCAGGATCATCCATATAAAAGTAAGGTGTTTGATATAGGCTAAATATTTTATTACCGTTAAAGCTTGTGCCTACTTCTTGCCGATACACATAGCCCTCAGAATCCCCGTGTATAACAAACTCTTCATCGCCTATATAACCACTTGAGGCTGTCTTTACATCTACCCCTACAAGTTGACTATACTCAAACCCCGCGCCACCTTGCCCACTTCTACGTATAGAACCTAAAATACCCAAAGAATCTTGATCAGCAAAGAACATTCTAAACTGTGACTTCTTTTTTATTACTACTGCTGTTAGGGTAGCCAAGTCTTCCTGTGCTGTATACTTTTCAAAAATAGATTGTATTGGCTTAGAAAGAGTAGCAAATTCAATATCGCCGATACGATCTGTACCTGTGATAGGCCTTATACCATCAGGCGCTAGAAAAAGTACATCACCATTAAACTCTATAACAGTATCAGGTGCAACACATCCTATGTTAGATGTTATAGTTTCAACAGCAAAGTTAGCGATGTTATCACCAGTTAAACGTTTAATATTATTAGAGCCGAATATAAATAAATTATTACGAAAAGACTTAATTTGTATAATCTCAAAGCCTACATTAATAACACCCGCACCACTAGCAGGGGTCCAGTCTGTTTCATTTACGTTTGCACTGAAGTACAAGTTGTACGGCTCTGAACTATCACCACCTAAGAATAAATGATTGTTAAACGCTGCAGCTAAACTAGGCGCAGAGGGTACGCTGCCTGTATTAAGTTGTGTATAAGTAGTACCGTCCCACGTAGCGGCAGGGTTGACTCCATCCACAACAACAAACTTAGGTGTTCCCCAATTAAAACTTTCAAACCTAACTTTACTAACACCTGTCATTGTAGGTGAGCCTGAAGTGGTTATTGCTTGCCACCCTTTAACAGTAGGGGTTGATTGCACCGTACCTGTAGCAGAAGATGTACCGCCTGTTAAAACATTGCCTGTAGCAAATATATTATCTGGCAACTTACCAAAGTCAATTACAAGAGCATCTGCTGTTTTAGATATAACTGTACCTGTAGCTGCTACTGCAGTACTATCTCCTGAACTAACAACACCTGTTACAGTTTCACCTACTGTAAAACCAGATCCTTCACCCGTGCCCAACGATACATCATAGTAGTGATTGTACCAATGTAAATAATTATTTCCTGACGTGGGTTTACGTGCAGCAAAGATGCCTTGGTTAATACTTGCTGAAACATGTACTCCCAAAACGGGTGAATTAGCTAAACCAGTTAGTTCACCGTATGCTCGTGTGTATCCGCTTATACGACGATACCCACCATCAAGGGCGGGTTCATAATTAATCATACGTATAGCTGTACCTGAAAGCTGACCCCCCTGTGTAAGAGGATCTGTATTAATTACTAATCCTCCCTGACAAGGAGAAGCAAATGTACGCAGATTATCTGGCATTATTTAGTGCCTGTATTAGAGTTAAAATGGTATCCCGTTAAAACAGTAGAAGTCACATACATAGGTGAGTCTAGTAATAAACGCCGCATGTTATCAATACCATTCTCAAACTTCTGTTGATGTATAGCTCCACCTTGTTCATTTGCCCTAAACCGCATTAAGTACATAACTGCGCCATCAACTATGACAGTGTTAAACCTATCAGGAATAATACAAGTATCATTATACACAGTTAAGTCTGAAGGAAACTTCCAATAACGGTACTCTATTTCATACGCTTCATCAGGAAGAGGTGTTACGCCAAACTTAGTATCTTGTGTTTGGTAAACTATATTAGGCGTTGAGTAGCCATTTGTACTTGAAGCGTCTTCTATAGCGCGATGGTATCTAATGTAATCATTATAAGTTATTACGGGTAATCTTCCAGGATCATTACTTGTAGATACTAGCTTCTTAATGTAAAACGTATCCCAATCTGCCTTGGAGTAGTCAGAAGGAAAAGCATAAGTTCCTACACCTGAAGATAGTGTTTGAGTGTACGTCACAAGAGTAAAAGGCCACTCCTGTGAGGTTTGCAATATCTCTCTTATACTAGCATTTACGGCATCCTTAGCCAATGCTTGTAGGTTACGTACATCAGAGAAGCCATTGCCCCCTGTGTCTAACTGTACTTCATTCATGCGGCGAAGTACTTCATTTACAAGTGTTACATACGTAGCCATTAAAAAACCTTACATTTTAAATGTGCTGAAGGGCCAGCCTCTTGACAAAGCCAGCCCAACAGTCTATGTAATATTAAGCAGCGTTGTAACGTGCTGTTACAAGCGCTTCTGGGCGAAGAATTTTTCTACCGTAAAGATGCATACCGCGAACAATGTCAGCGAATGAATCAGGGTCACGATAGTTCTCGACTTTGTTGATCTGCTCAGCAGAAGCAACAGCATCGTCCTGTCCAGCAACGACAACACCATAGTTATCATCCTGTGCAGTTGCGCCTGAAGTGCCTGGTCCTGTACCCGCTGAAGGCAAGTTATTTGAAACGTATACACGGAAACCGTGCAAGTTGTTCAATACCAAGCCGTTCATCAAGCCAGAGCCACCCCAATCAGATTGCAATAGACGTGAATCTTCGTCTTTCAAGATCTCCATGAACACAGGGTCAACAACGATCCACCGTCCACGTGAGTCTACATTTGCTACATCCATTGTACGTGCCATACGTGCTACCACCGTTAGTGGTGAAGTCGTTGTGGTTGACAATGCAGTCGCGCCTGGAAGACGTGAGGTTAGTGGGATTGAGTCACCTGTTGTACCTGCAGATGCTGCAGTTGTGATGTGACCAATGTCAGCCATAGTAAGATGATTGGCAGTCAAAAATTCACCAGTCAAGTTACCTGCTGTGTCATGCTGTGCGTCGCCAGATGTTGTCGTAATCAAAACACCAGCAGTTGTGTGGCCTGACATGTATGACAGAATGTCTGCGTCCATTGCGTCCGCCATTTTATATGCTGCACGATCAGCAGCAAGGGAAACGTAATCAACACTTGAGAATTGATCTTCAATGTCATCCATTTTGAAAGCAAAGTAGTTAGCTTTGTCAATGGTGAGTGAGAAGTCCTCGTCATTCAGGTCTTCAACGCTGATAGCAGTTTTACGCTCAAGAGCGTTGACTGTTACGTCAGGCTCTTTCTGGATGCGAACTACATCACCTTGGTTTGCAATCTCGCCAAAATAAGAGTTGTTCGTGATTGCATTTGAGACAGCCGCCTTGCGTAGAGCGATCTGTGCTTGTTTGGAATAGATAATCGGGCTGAAGTTGCCGTCAAATCCAGTTTTGCCAGAGGCAAGTGCTATAGCCATAGTTAATTTCTCCTTATAGATATGGCGTGAAGTTTGACACTACATATCCACTAAAGAGGCTCATCATTTCAGGGTAGTCAGCTATGCATCAAGGATGGCCTTCCTATCAGCGCTGGGCCTTTACTCAGAGGTAGTTCTTTGTTGTGGCTAGTGCTTATAAAAGCATACACACTTATTTGGTGTATATACTATAGTTTTACTTATGATTGTTTTCTTGTCAAGTTATTTCTTAGATATATCATAAATAAACTTACCAGAGCGCTGAGCTTCCATAATCTCTTCCATGCGCTTCTCATATTCTTTAATAGACATTTTAGCTACTTGTGATTCTCGTATGTAACCCGCAGCCTCGTCGTAGTCAGGTGTAGCTGTACGCTTTGCCATCACAGAAGTTGCTGCACTTTTGTCGCTACTAGGTTTCTTAGGTTTAGACGAGATACCTTTGTCAACTTTATATAGGTCAATCACACGAGCTACAGACTTAGCGTCTTCTATGTTTTCATACAGAGCATCCTGCACCCACTTAGGCTGTTCTTTAGCCCAATCATGGAAAGTATCATCTGAACGAATAGCATCAAAGTCAGGATGTAATGCAGCAAGTTCAGCTTCAGCCTTTTCACGTTTAGCTACGATGCGTAACTCTTCAATCTCTTTTAGCCTACCGTCAAGATCAGATGAACGCTCTCTGGCCTTCTTATCTGCTATAGCTTCGACAATACCCGCTACATCAGGGTACTTCTTAGCCCAAGCTTCTACCTCGTTTTCTGACTTAGGTAGTACAAGCTCATTCTTAGTAGCTGCGTCAAGTTGCTTCTTTAGCTTTTCAATCTCTTCTTTATGTTGATCTGCTGTCTTCTGCATGTGACGCTGAATGTCAGCATATCTTTGCTTGAACGTCTTCTCTTCAGCACTTAAGCTATCATCGCTTTCTTGTGCTTCAGCTTTAGGTTCTTCTTTTTGTTTGGCACTACTCTCTGCCTGTACTGGCTCTGCGCTAGGCTTTGGGCTACGGGGTTGCGCTTCAGCAACTTGCTCTTCTTCTTCTTGTGCTTCTTCATCTTGAATAACACCTGCCTGTTTAAGCAGTTCCCTTAGTTCTGCCTCATCTTGTGCGACACGATTAGCATTACGTTGATGTGACGCAGAGTTAGTTTGTATTAATTGAGTTTCAACCATTTCTTACTCCTTATGTTGGGGCCAGTCGTAACTGGGTATCCTTATAGTTATATGGATCGGGTCCAATAATTTTAGGTAGAACCACTTGGGTTAGAATTATTTTGCTCATCTTCAGCAGTGTTTGTAGAATAGGATTTACCTTTATATTCAAAAGTACCACCTGCACCTTGTTCAGCACGTGCTGCTGCAAAGGCTTCACCAAAACTCTGGGAGCCTGAGCCACTAGAATCAGATTGAGTACCGTTACCAGAACTAGAGCCAGGCCTTGACCTTGGTCTTGGTGATTCATCTGGTGTAGTGTCGTCTGTTGTGTAAGACCCTGTATCTGGGTTATATGTATAACCCCTTGGAGCGGCATCTTCCATAGCTTTAATATCAGCAGGATCAGTAGGAACAATAAACTTAGAACCCGTATCACTTGGCTCTGTATCGACTCTTGATTTTCTACTATCTAATTCTGCTTGGTACATTTCTATTTGTTTTTGCGTGTTAGTTGTTCCTGCCAACATATTTATGCCAGCAATAATTGGTATGCTATCTATAAACGAAGAAATCTTGCCTTCTGTTGTCGATTTATCTTTAAGCCCTTGAATCCTACCTTCCAATTCTTCAATAGACAAATTGCTATAATCTGGAGGTTTTCTTTCTGGTGGGTCTTTATCATCTCTATCTCTAGAAGAATCATCAACTTTTTTTGCCTCTGGTTTAGTTTGTGTTCCTTCTGGGGCATAACCTGGCGGTATCATAGCCATAGGCTGTCCATTAAAAAACGGGATAGTAATTTTCATACCTTGATCATTTACGTACACACGATACTCTAGGCCACCAACAAAGTCAGGACCACTAGGTCTGAACTGTGTTATATCAGGTTGCTTGATATATTCAGGGAAGTTTAGACCTCCTGCTTGGAAACCCATAAGACCTCCTTGAGCAGCCCCTGTTTGAGTTCGTGATAAGTCTTGCAGCATCATAGCCGCAACCTCTTCATCCGAGATACCACTATCGCCTTCTACTTCAACAGGCTCCCCACCGATACGACCATTAGCTTCCATTTCAGACATACCAATCTTGGCCTGTTCACGTAGATCCTCAAAGAACTTCATGCCATAGTAACGTAGAACATCAGCAGGGACAACATATTCACCTTCACTTAACATTGCAGGTATGTCATCACGTACTTCTTCTGGTAGAGAACCTGGCGGTACTTCATTGCCTGACACAGGGTCTACTTGATTGCGCCGTGTCTTAAATACTATTTCTGTTTGATCGTCTTCATTTAATGCCATTAACTTTGTCCCTTAAATACATGAGTCTACGTAAAGCACGTATACCTCCCTGTGTTTGGTATATATCATTTACATTCTCAGACTGTTCCAAGCGTTTGTGTAATTCTGCTATTTGATTATTAATCTCTTCACAGAATGCGTCCCATTCTTGTTTATTATTTACGAAAGACTTAAGCGACATTACCTGAGAATCCTTGTTCTCCTGGTGCTGGTGCTACTCCTGTACCTATAGTTCCGCCACCTGCTCCTGTCTGATCTTGTGCTACCGCACCTGCTGGTAATGCTGCACCTTCTTGTCCTACTGGCGCTGGGCCACCCGCAGCTTCAGGCGGTGGTGGAGCAGGTTGTTGGAACCCTTTAAGAATCTCAGCTTGGATAGCTGCATCCTGCATAGAGTTAGTAACTTTATTAGGATCAAGGTCCATGCTCTTAGCGATCTCACGAATGATGTAATCCATCTTAGCAAAGGGTGCTAGTGCTGGGTTCTGTACTACACCCAAGAATTGCATTAGGCGCTGGGAGCGTACTTCGTTAGCCATCAAGCTCTCAGTACCGTTAGCCATAACCTCTAGGTCACCCTTGATGTCTTCATCATAGTCAAACTGCATGTTAAATGCGAAGAATGCACGACCCATAGGTGCTAATAGATAGTCATCTACATTTTTAACAACGGATCGTATAGAGCCATTAGCTGCAGACATAAGCATACTAATACCAGAAGCAGTCCTTCCCACTCCCGATACACCCGTCTGACCGTGTGCAAACGATGGAAAACCCGTGGATTCATCAGCTAATACCCTTGCTTTATCAAATAGTTGCATATTCTCAGCAGCTACATTGGGGAACTTGGTACCAAAAATGGCCTGTCCTGGTGCGCCGCCTTGTCTACGGAAGACCTTGCCTGGGTACACAGATAAGTCTTGGCCTGGTACTAGGTTGGTTTCATCTATCTCAATCAGTAGATTACCAGATAATACAGCATTGTCAACAGCCATTCGCATGAAACCGTTCATCAATGTTTGTGTATCATCCATGTTTTCTGCAATGCCTACACCAAAGAAGCTGTATGGGTTATGCTCATACGGTACAGCATAGTAAGGAATACGTGATGGTTTGAATGGGTTTAGCACACAGCGTATAATCTCACCGTTAACAATCCATATATTAGCATTTACTTCTGGTAGATCACGTAAGTCACGTGGTATGTTAATCCCATTCTCTTCTAGTAAATCTGTATCAAC
>JGI11772J19994_1000194_pt1 | contig 13275 bp, 21 predicted proteins | sample Etolagsurwater0m_FD_19994 | JGI IMG/M metagenome (IMG submission 19994) | reverse complement strand
TTTTATTAAGTAAGTCTTCTACACCTACACTTAAAACTGCACGCCAAAGAACAACTATAGGGTCTTTCTTTTCGTAAAGATTAAGTGTTTGTAGATTATTTCTTATCGATCCGTCCATTTAATTTCCTTACTTTCTCGTTAATAATTATATCTAAAGCTTTTGCTCTTGAAACTGATACTTCAGGAACAATAACTTTTCTTATCTTATCTAGTTTGTTACAACTTTCATGTGAAAGTGCAACTGATTTATATTTACTTATGTCTGTCATTAGTATATCCTTTATTTATTTTTATAACAAATATAGGATAATTATATCGTTTTTCAAGAGGTAAGTCAATGAAGTTTTTATTAACAATACAAATATGTTCTGCGTTAATGCAACAATGTACACCACCTATAGAAATGGGTATTTATAACTCACATTATGATTGTGCAACCGCAGGTTTTATTAAAGGTATTAGTACAATTAGAGAATTAGGTGAAGAGTATACTAATGAAAAACGTATGTTGATGAATTTTTCTTGTAAGCCTCAGTCTTTGGTGTAATACTTCTTATTAATTTAAACCATTGATCCCTGATGCTTGGGTCCTTAGTCCGGTTATATTCTCTAGCTAGACTATCTGCCTTGTCCGTTATATTTTTTAAATCTACGTTTCTCATTTTTACTCATTCTTTTTTTATGTCTTCCTGGTCTTTTCTTAGGAGTATTTTTGTAAAAAATTACAGATCCAATTGCTGATTTTTTAGCCATTTCTTTCCGTATAATCTTTTATGAATTTTTTATCCATCTCTGATAATTGCAAGTATCTAATTCTACCATTAACATGTTGTTTTGTATCATGACCACAATTTGTGCATCTATAATAATCAGTTACGATTGCAACTAAAATTGTATCTTCTTCACATTCTTCACAGAAACCATGTACGGTATCTATTTTTGAAAACATAGAATTTTTTAATTTATCATTCATATTAAACTAAGTCTACTGCCTTTCCAATTATTGGTTTATATTTTGTTTTACCTTCAGATCTATATGCATGTAAAAACATTTTTCTAGGATCTTTTTGAACATAACTACAATGGATCCATCCAGAGTTAGGTTCTCCTGGAGTATAGTGCTCAACGATTAATTGATCCCAATCTAAGTTTTGATGAATCCAGTCTGCTACTTCAGCATTATCTACACCTGGACATTCAAAATCTGCAGCTTCTGCTTTCGTATGTTGTGAATCAATTGAGCTACCTATTGCTAAACATAATTCTGGGCTTCGATATCCTGATGTTACTTGAACTCTGCCAAACCTGTCTCTTACGGGTTGCAGTATGTTTTCACAAAGTAGTTTAAGTTTTTCTATTTGTCCTGCATTTGGATTATTGTTAATTCCTTTTCTGATAGCGGTATCAGATTTAGTGAGCTCTGCAAGACTAAAGTTCCTTGAAAGATTCATTTTTGTTTTTTTTATTATATACTTTTTTTGATTTAATTAAATGTTGTTTATTGATAGGTTTTTCAAGCTTATTTCATTATTAATTTTTTAATACTTAAGGTACCATCTATATTAATATCAATTTCTGCATCAGTTTCTATGCATTGAATGCTTTTATTTTCCATACTCATATTACGAGTTATTAATCTTTTATGTTTTAAACAATCAGATATAGAATCTTGAATTCTATGTTCTACTAATTTGTCGTTAATAAAAAATAATAATACTATTACTGTTTCAATCATTATACAAACCTTCCTTTGTTTGGTCCTTTTTTAATCATATATTTGGATGTGCCATTAGCACCAATCTCAACTTCTTTTCTTAACATTTGAAAAAACTGTTTTTGTTTATCTGATTCCATTTTTTCTTGAGAATATTTAATCATTTTATGTTTATTTATTTTNTCTCTNTCAGCCATTACATCCTCCAATATTCAGTTATTTGTTTCCATTCACACTCGAAATCTTCACAAGTATAATCATACTCCTGGAAGGTTCCTGCGTTAATGCCCGTTTCCATTTCCATTAGTAAATTTAATATCTCTTGTTGCGTCTTTAAGCTTTTCAACATCTTTTTTTAACTTTTCAATATCATCTCTTGCTGCGTCCAGCATAACTTTAACATGTAAATTTTCATCTAATAACTGTTGTTGTTTTTCAGTGTCCTCTGCCAGGGCCTCTAACAAAAAAAATTGTTCTTTGTCAACAGGTACTTGATCTGCCTTCTTTAGTAAATCTGCTTCCATTAACTGAAGTCTTGTCTCTAACGTATTAATAGTATTAGTCATACCAATATACATATATACAGCAAAACCTGCTGCAGCTATTAGTGAACCAATAGTTTTAATATCTGTTTTTACTGATGTATCTTCTGTTATTTTAGACATACTTATTAATTCCAACCATCAAATATCCAATCAATGTATCTTTGCCAAAGTCTTGCAAAAAACCCTTTTTTTGATGGTACCTCTTCAATAATAGAATGACTACATCTATTACAATCACAAATATCACAAATATTTGAGCTTAAATGATATCCTCTTCCTACACAGTGACAAGTGTGATTACATATTTTACAAATTCTTTTCATTTTTTTCTACCTCATAAAACATTTTATCTGAATCTTCAGTGATCCAGTCTCCGCCTTCTACATCCCAAACAGTTGTTTGTACCTTGTAATCAGGCCAGGAATTATCTGTAGTATAAGTATTTACATGCCAGATGATTCTATTATTAGGTTGAGCTGCATAATTACCATTATCTAAGGCCATTATGTGTGCACATTTGTGCTCTTGCGGAATTTCAGAATGTTCCGTGTTTAATATATTAACATCTGGGTGAGCCCAGTCAATCGTAAATAAATATTGTCCGTTATAAAATTTTTTATCTTTGCCTTTAAATTTGCCTTCTACGCCAGCCAACCAATCAAAGCAATGAACACTAGGCCAATAACTAAAACAATTCCACAACTCCAATTCGTGCGTCTGCATATCCGGCACATCGGTTCTGGAAAACTTTTTTTGAAAAAACGCTGAAATAGGCAAACGCCAATAGCACGCGCCATTGGGTAACATGATATTAAATAAGATTGCACGTCCTGATATACTTGTGATACCAAAGATAACGCACTCTTCGCTTTCTCCGTGATGTTCTTTAAGATCATAAAGATATTCCTTCCTTATTTTACAATAGATAGGTGGTATACTTGCATTCAAATAAGCCATAAAAATTCCTCATATATTATTTAATCTCCCCCCAATTAGGGCCTGATTCATAATCTACCTTATTTGGAACTTTTAGATCTACTGCTTGTTCCATTATTTCTTTTATTATACCAGCTTGCTTATCTGATTCAATAGAAAAATCTAATTCATCATGAATTTGTATATGAGCTAAATAACCTTCTTTATATAAATCAACCATTGCTTTTTTAGTCATATCTGCAGCACTACCTTGAATTAATTTATTTAATGCTTTGTAAGTAAATGCTCTTCTATGACCATTATTATACCAATAATTTTTTTTAGGATTACCATTTTTATCTTTAATAACTTCTCCATCTTGATCTTTTAAGTATGGACCCATTTCTTTTAATTCTAACATTGTTTCATGATCTTCTGCAGGAACAAATGTACCCCAATCTGAACCTCTTAGTATTGGTTCATATTTAGGAAATCTACATCTTCTACCTAATAATGTTTTAATTCTACCTTTACCTTGTGCAACACTCATAACTCCATTCATTAATTGTTTAACAAATGGTGCTTCAACATGATATCTAGAAAATAATTCTTCTGCTTTTTCTTTTGTAACATTTAATTCATTTTGTAATTTAGCTTTACCCATTCCATAAAACAAACCTAGATTAATTGTTTTAGCTTCTTTTCTTTGTATCTTTGCCATATCAGCAACTATTTGATGAAAGTCTGTAGAGGGATCTGATGCGTATGAATCTGCAATTATTTGTGCTGTATCATAACCAAATCTTAATGCATAATGTGCAACTAATCTTGGTTCTTGTTGTGAATAATCAAATGTACCCCATTTCATTCCTTCTTCTGGAATAAATAAACTTCTAACTAATGGTCCAGTATAAGGATCTCTTGCAGGAATTTGTTGTAAGTTTGGATTTGAATAACTAAATCTTCCTGTAACCGTACCACCATCATCTGATCTAATTTGATTTATATCTGCATGAATTCTACCATTATATTCATGATCTAAAATGGTATCAATAAAGGTTGTACTGACCTTGTTTATTTTTCTAGCTTCTGCTATCATACGAACTACAGGATGTTTGTGATTAGTAATAAAATTTTTTGTAAAAGATGGAGCAGATGTTTTTTCAGTTACGTCATAGGGTAAACCAAGTTTATCAAAAACTTGAGCAATACTTCTTGCAGCCCATATTTGAGTTTCTATTCCTGTTTGTTTTTCTACTTCTTGTAATAATTTTTTTTCTTTTTCTGCCAATTCTGTTTTTAATTGATTGGCTTTGGACACATCTACCCGCACCCCTAGGAAGCGCATATCAACTAAACAAGGAAAAAGATCAGTCTCTAGATTAAATATATCTTGAAGATCATCTTCAATAATAATTCTTTCTAGATGTTTCCATAATTCTAAAGTTAAAGCTGCATCTTGTTCTGCATATGCACCTACTTCACTTGCAGGTAATTTCCACATATCTGCTTTAGGATCTAATCCTCTTTCTTTTGCTGCAGCATTTAACAATGTTTCATTCTTACCTTTATTTAAATAAACCCAAGATAATGCATTCAACGTATAGTTGTATCTATTTTCATCAATTAAAGATGCTGCAATCATAGTATCTATAATTAATCCATTAATTTTAATACCCATAGATCGAATCCAACATACGTCATACATTGCATTATGAAATATTTTTATAGCAGGTGATTCACAAATATCTCTAAACCAAGATAAAACTTTATCTCTGTCCATATTGGGTCCTTCACCGTGAGCTATTGGAAAATAATTTTTATATCCATCTACAGCAACAGCTATACCCACAACTTCTCCATTCTTTCTTATGGCCCCTGAGCCCAGTTTCTTTAAGTCTGGATCTCTTGTTTCTAAATCTATTGCTATTTCTTTTGCTGATCTTAAATCAGGAAATTCTGTGGGAGCTACCCATTCCGTAGTTGGCATTAACATTATTTATTTTCCTTTTTTATTTTCCATATCTTTCATCTTTTTAATTTCTAATTCACAATAATGAATTATCTTCTCTATATCTTGTATTCCATTTTTTTGCAAGTACCTACAAACGTACTTAATTACGTTTCCCTGAAAGAAGCTGAGATTATTTTTTGAAATAAACTCATAGGGTTGAATGTGAAACGATTTATAGTGATTTCCACCTATCTGTTTATCTTGTGGAAACAGTTTTTCGAACATGCTTTTATCTGTCATTATTTTAATACCTCCATTATGTTAATTATAAAATAAGTTAGTGTTACTATTATAAATATATCTGATGTTAATATTCTCATAGTTATTGTGGCAGTGATTGATTTGATTGAGTATGATGAATTAGGGAATCGAGAAACCAAATCAACTTCGCTAACCAGGCTTGATGCTGCCACCCACCATTAGGAAAGTTCTCTATCCCATTCTGTTTATACATAATGTATAATTCTTTAAAATTTGTATTCATTCTTTTTAGTTTTTGCTTTTAGTTTATATAAATTATTTCTTGCTCTGGTTGCTCCCACATACCAAACTCTATGTTCTTCATCATTTTTATCATCACTTTTTTTAATTGATTTCTTAACCATTCTTCCTAAATCTAAACAGAGAACAACATTATCTTCTTCTCCACCTTTAGCTGCATGAATAGTAGATACCCATATTCTCGCTGGATTATCTAAATTTTCATTATTATCTAACATACTTTTTATGTATTCTCTTTCTAACAATGGAGCATTTTCAAATGCATCAAACCATTCAACATCTTTATTCCATTCTTTCTTAGGAGTTCCGATATATGTTTCTATATCTTTAACTTCTTTTTCATCTAAGTCAACTCCTCTACACCATGAATTATAATTAACTGATGCATTGTATAATGAAACTGTAAAACTTTTACCTTTACTTGTTTGATAATATAAATTTCTTTTTCTTAATTCTTTTGTCATTTCTACTAGTCTATGTATGGTTCTTGTTAATATTAAATACTTACCATTTGTTAGATCTATTTGATCTAGGTTATTTATTCTAAGAGCTTCGCCTTCAAAATCTCTTGCATAATAAATTTTTTCTTTTCTTAAACCTCTAATTTTTTCTAATGGTAATTCAGACTGTTCTTGCACTGCTCTTGATATTCTTTTTGAATATTTTAAAACTCTTTCTTTTCCTGGTTCTTGTATAAATCTATTTACATCTGCTCCTGCCCAAGCAAAAATAGCTTGATCATCATCTCCTGCTAAATGAATATCATCTGCAAACTCTTTTAATTTATCATATAGTTTCCATTGTAGCGGAGATAAATCTTGAGCTTCATCTATAAATATAGCTTTAAATTTTGGTAGATTAGGTTTATCAATTAATCTATTAATCATATCATTGAAGTCTAACTTACCTGTAATTTTTTTATATGCTTTTAAATTTTCATCTAAATTTTTTAATATGTACCATTTAATTTCTTTTTTATTATGTTCATTTCTGTCATATTCTTCTCTTATAGTTGTACATCTATTCATTGCTCTACCAATCATTTTAAAATATGGACTTTCAATATTTAAATAAAATATTTCTTCTTTGTTGTATTTATCGTAGTATTTAACTTTAATATTTAATTCTTTGCCAATCTTAACATAATCTTCTGGTTGCATAACTTTAGTATCATCTAAATTTAATTGATCATATGCAAATGAATGTAGAGTTCTAAAGTAATTTAATTTATCTGAATCTACTGGCATTCTATCTTTAGCCACCTTTGCAGCTTTTTTAGTAAATGCAAAGTAACCAATACTATCTAATGGAGTTCCCATTCTAATATAAGCTTTTGCTCTATTAATTAGTTTATGTGTTTTACCTGTACCTGGAGGACCGAAGTATTTATAAATCATTAAACTATCTCCTCTGGTTTACTATACTCTGCTATTTCAACAACATCTTCGTCATCATCATCTTTCTCAAATAAATATAAAGGTATTTTTGCACATTCATTTACACCTGGATATGATTTACCTGTTTTCTTATCCTTACCTGGAAATCTTTTTTTAATACCAAATTGAGGTTTTGGTAAATCTTCATCTTCTTTCTCAAACATTTTTTCAATCATATAAGAAGTTCTAGATGAATCTTTTTTCCATTCATTATCTTTTAAATCATTATAAAATTCATCATAAACAAAATATGCAAACTCTTTATCTTTTAATACATTACCACTTTTAAATGAATTATATGTTGTTGCATTTGTATTATGTATGTAATGCTTTAAATGTTTCTTTAATATTTCTATAGGCGTGGTCCCTGGAGCCGGTTGCACTGTATCTTGAGTTGCCAATAATACTTTAATAATTTCATAAAATTCCATTGCTTTAATTGGTGGTGGTAACTCATCAGCTTGCGCCATAATCAAACCTCTTAATTCATTTTGATCTTTGATTTCATTTTTATTTCTAGCGTGTACGGATACTGTTTCACCGTCATCTCTTTCAACATCAAAATAATATTCTGGATCAGGTTTAAAATCTACTTTAACTAGGTTAGTTAATCTTGGCCAAGTAATTTTTTTATCAGATAATATTCCAAAGTTTCTTTTAATACATTCTGATTTAATGCAAACAGGAGCTAACAATGGATCATGACAAGTATGTCCTTTAGTATCTTTCTCCCAATTCTTTATTTTTTTAGTTATGTAATCATCTGTCCAAGTTTGATCAAATTCAAAATAATTTCTTCCTGCTTGTAAAACTTTATTCTTCCAACCATCTGGATATTTCTTTTTAGCAAATACCATATAGTTATACAAAAACCTATCTCTACCGTCTGTCATTTTATTTTTACTTAATATTTCTAAACATGGTGGACCATCTTTAAATTCTTCATTACCACCTGTTAATTCTGTTTTAATAATATTATTAGATATTTCTTTTAATTGTTTTGAAGTTATTTGATTTAATTCAACACATTTTAAAAACAAGTCTAATGACATTTCATTACCTGATGGATCTAATGCAACTCTTTCATCTTTATTAAAATAAGGTAGATTGATAAAATTTCCATTTATTTTATCACCTTCTGTATTACTACCTAGTTTAGTTTGTTTTGGAAATATTTCTGTTGTTATAGGTANTTTAAATAAAAATAATACTTGTTCTAAAAATTCTTTTATTTCTTTTGCTTTTACAAATTCTTTTGTAAATATATATAAATGCAATCCATTGCTTTTTGATTTAATTGGTATGATTGGTAAATTATTTTTTTGAATAGTATTTAGATAAAACTGTATATCTAAATCTTTATATACTTTAGGATCAATATCGATTGCACCAAATCTTGCATAACCATTATCATCACAAGGTTGTATACCTATAGATTTTTTTCCATCTAAATGTAATTGATAATCATGATCTGTAATTGGTCTACCTGACCAACCATAATCACCTGAATGAAATTTTAATTTACCTGTATTAGGATCTTTGTAACCATTACTAATATTACAAAAACCGTAATTACGTTTTAATCCTGTAAAAAACTTTATAAAATCTGTCATATCTATTTCCTAATTTAAAGAGGTGGCCGCAGTCTCCCGTTGCCACCTCTTCTTGCAAGTATTCACTTAGTGAATTATACAATATCCTCAGTCTTAGGTTTATTGCTTTTCTCGTATTCAGGTTTAGCTTGACCTTTAGACACAGATTTTTGAAATTCCTGTGCAATTAAATACAAGTCCGCATCCTCTTTCTTAGAGACATCTAAAGCTCTTGCCATAGATGGTTTATAGACATGCCAGCTTTTACTTCCTGCAGTTTTACCAACAGTTTTTAAATTATAAACTGCTGCATATGCTGCTGGATTATAAACACCTTTGTCATCCTTAAATCTAAGATTTTTAATCAACTGATTTAATTCTCTCGCTGGTGTTAAGTTAGATGATCTCATAGTAATCACTGCAGGTCTAGGTTCATCACCTAAAACAATTACATAAAAGTATGCAGTTTTTTCTACATAATTACCATTTGATAATCTGTACTTACCATTTCTCTCCTCAACAGCATCAGCTGGAATAGCTAAATGTGTTGCGACAGGTGGAGCTGCTGTATCTCCCATTTCCTGCCATTCAGGATACCTTGTTTGCACGTGTGCAACAAGAATGTCTACACCTTCATTACCATCAGTAAGTGTATTTAAACCTTTAGCATAAATCATACCAGGTTTAGCACCATTGACGTGTTTAGCGTCATTTGGATTACATTCAGGTGATAGTTGGTGTAGGATTTTTAAAATCGGAGTAGACATATCATCCGATTTGATTTCTTCGCTACCTCTACCAGAATCACTTCTTAAGTTGATAGTAGCCAGTGAACCTGCACTGTCTCTTTTAGTCATAGCATTTGTATTTGCCATATATTCTCCTTATTATTTATTATTTATTTTTTATTTTTAAAATGCGTTTGATTTCCATCAAACGTATTAAATAGTTCTTCAGGAACTTCTTGACCTTTGTCCTTCCATTCCTTCATAACTACTTTGAGTGTCTGTGGGTGAACTTTCTCCTCTTGGATAGGTTCAAACCCACTAGACCTCGCAAGGTTTGCGTAAGCAACTGCCTTGTTATCTTCGTTCTGACCAAATGATACTGTAATATTATTTTTTACAATATCACCTAAGCCATTTTCTCGAAGCCAGTGTATCGCTTCTGCTTTTTTATCAGCTTTAATCGAAGCGCTATAAATTTGTTTAACAGATAATTCTGAACCATCTCTAAGTTTTAAACTAGATAGATTCATCTCTTCCATTAATTTTGGTATAATAACACAACTAAAATATTTTTCATCTTCTTTTAAATCTTTTACTTGTGCTTCCAAATTTGATATTTGGTTTTGTATTGATTTTAATTTCTCAACTTCTTGAGAAAGTTTATCTGGATCAATGGTTTCCATTTGATCAGGTGCGTCTTTACGCAAGTCTATTATCATAATCGTCTCCTATTTTTAACTTTTTTGCTTTCATGGTGTAAGTATAATTACTCACACTTAATTTGTCAAGTCTATTTTTGAAAAATATTTATCTCTATTGGATAATATGTTTTTTCTTGACGGTCCCATTTTAATAACTTAAATTTTCCATGAGTTATTTCTGATGCTATTGCACAAGTAACTCCAATAATTGCAGGATCACCATTTAATAATAAATAATCATTTTCTGTAAAATCTTTTAATTTTTGTCTAATAGAAAATATAAATGGTCCTGGTGAAAACATTATTTGTTCTAATGCTTTAAACATAATCTTAATTTCGCCATACTTTCTAGCACCCATAATATTATATTTAGGTTGTCCTGTATCTCTATCTATAGGAATATCTTGTAATAAATAAACTTTATTACTATTAGGAGTTGAAGTTCTTTGAACTGAATTACCAATTTGCATATTGACTGTTTTTCTTTTTTAGTATACTATAACAATTAGAAAGAAAAGTAAATACATATGAATTATAAATTTAAAACAAAACCATATCAACATCAATTAGATGCATTAGAAGCATCTTGGGATAAAGAAAATTTTGCGTACTTCATGGAAATGGGTACTGGTAAATCAAAGGTATTATTAGATAATGCCGCAATGCTTTATGATAAAGGCCAGATAAATGGCCTCCTACTTATTGCACCTAAAGGTGTATATAAGAACTGGTATGATCAGGAGATACCAACACATCTTCCTGATCATATCTATAAAAAAATGGTGTTATGGAAAACATCAGATAAATCTGCAAAACAAAAACAATTATTAAATACTTTATTTGAACAAGGTTTAGACTTTCATATTTTAATTATGAACGTTGAAGCTTTCTCTTCTGGTAATGGCGCTGAGTTTGCATACAAATTTTTATCTTGCCATAAAGCTATGATTGCAATTGACGAATCAACAACTATTAAAACTCCAACATCAAATAGAACTAAAAATATTTTAGCTTTAAGAAATCATGCTAAGTATAGAAGAATACTTACAGGTTCTCCTGTAACTAAATCTCCATTAGATTTATTTTCTCAATGTCAATTTCTTGATCCTTGGCTCCTGGGGCATGATTCTTATTGGACCTTTAAAGCAAGATATGCTGTTACCAGAAAAATTGAAGTACAAGGTCGAAGAGTCGAGATAGTAGTGGGATATCGAAACCTTGCTGAGTTGTCAGATAAAATAAAACCATTTTCTAAAAGAATATTAAAAGAAGATTGTTTAGATCTTCCGGAAAAAACTTATGTTAAACATTATGTTGAACTTACAAAAGAACAGCAAAAAGTATATACACAAATGAAAAAAGAAGCAATTGCTTTTTTAGATGGCAAGATGCAATCATCTGCAACAGTTATGACTCAATTAATGAGACTTCATCAAATAACTTGTGGTCATTTCACAGCTGATGATGGCACTATAAAAGATTTACCTTGTTCTAGATTGGCTGAATTAATGAACATATTAGAAAACGTTGAAGGTAAAACTATTATCTGGTCTCACTACACTCATGATGTAAGAAGAATTATTGCAGAAATTAAAAAAGTTTATGGTGAAGAATCTGTTGTAGATTATTATGGTGCTACAGATACAGATGCTAGATCAAAAAATATAAAAAGATTTCAAACAGATGATAAATGTAGATTCTTTGTAGGTACTACTCATACAGGTGGTTATGGAATTACATTAACCGCTGGAAGTAATATGATTTATTTTTCTAATGGTTATGATTTAGAGAAACGTCAACAGTCTGAAGCAAGAATTGATAGAATAGGTCAAACTAAAAAAATGACTTATATTGATATAATGTCTCAAGATACTATTGATGAACGTATTGTAAAAGCTTTACGTAATAAAGTTGATATAGCAAATACTATAATGGATGAAGGTTTTAAACAATGGATATAAAAATAATAAATTTTAAAAGTGCTCAAAAAAATAATTTTTTTGCACCTGAATGGAATTATTATATATTTGAATCAAAAATACATAAAATTAATTTTAATAATTTATCAAAGTATTTATTAAAAAAAGAAAAAGAAATATTAAAACTACCCCCAACTGTTAAAAAAGGTAAAATTACAGATGGATATACAGGTTTAGGTAAAAATAGCACAACAATGAGATTTAATAGATATAATGTTTTTAATTGGAAAAATAAAAATATATCATTATTAAAAGAAAATATAATAAATTTTCATAATAACATTATTAATTATTTTAAACTACCTCCTGTAAATGAATTATATATTCAATGTTGGGTAAATATAATGAGAAAAGGAGAAAAAATCCAACCACATATTCACGGAGTAAAACCAGACACTTATTTAGGAGGTCATATTTGTATTCAATGTAATAATACATCAACAAATTATATTAATCCAATTAATCAAATTAATGACCCTGAAATATATTCAAGTAAAAATGAAATTGGAAAAATAACTTTATTTCAAAATAACATTCCTCATTTCACAGATATACAAAATACAAATAATAAAAGAATAACTTTAGCATTTGATTTATCATTAGTAAAATTAGATGACAATTACGTGAGGATAATATAGACCGTGGATATAAAAATAATAACAGTATTGTTTTTATTATCTACAGGAGAGCTTGAGTATAAAGAATATAAAATAAAAGAATCTTGTGAAGATTGGTATATGAACAAATTAGTTCATCTAGATAAATATAATATTAATTTAATAGAAGGTTTGCCTGCGGTAGGTTTTTATTGTGGGGTGATCGAAACCACCCCAAAATAATTATTTAATTTTAATTTCTAAAGGTTTGATTTCTTCTGGTTCATTAACACCTAACTTCACTGTTAATACACCATCTTCCATCTCAGCTTCATTAACAATCACATTGTCATTCAATACAAATTGTTTAAAGAATTTTCTAGCTGCTAAACCTTTTTCAATGTAATCTTTTTCTTTGTCTTCTACTTGACCAGAAACAGTTAATACACCATTTTTGTATTGAACTTTAACATTCTTCTTATTGAAGCCTGCTAGTCCTAACTCAATAGCATACTCACCTTTTCCGTATTTTACTACATTGTAAAATGGAAACG
>JGI11772J19994_1000193_pt1 | contig 13299 bp, 13 predicted proteins | sample Etolagsurwater0m_FD_19994 | JGI IMG/M metagenome (IMG submission 19994) | reverse complement strand
CAGTAGTGACAGAACCTGTGGCCTCTACACCAGATACAGTGTCGATGTTTGCTTCAGCAACGACATCGCCTACACCGCCTGTAGCACCTACCCCTTGAACAGATGTGATGACATGGTTGGCATCTGCTTCAATAACGATGTCAGGATCTACATTACCTGTAGAACTCGCACTCTCAGGCTCAACATTTGCGATACCGCTAAGCGTTACAGTTTCTACATTTCCAGTTGCTGTAACCGCTGGGACAGCCACATCCTTCGGTATGGAGATATCGACTGTTGTAACAGCACCAGTTGCATCGGCAGATTCTGGCGTGAAGTTAGCATCCGCAGTAACTGTTGTTGTTGTGACTGCACCAGTGCCTTCTGCGGACTCTGGGGTAACCCCGGCCTCTGCGGAGATAATTACATCATCTGTAACTATCGTAGCTGAAACTCCGGTTACAGTGTCAACACCTGCTTCCGCTACTACGTCACCTACACCGCCCGTAGCACCAACACCTTGAACAGACGTTATGACGTGGTTTGCATCAGCCTCAATGACTATGTCTGGGTCTACACTAGCAGTTGCTTGAACCCCTATCGGAGTTGTGGTTAGACCAAGTGAGAATGTTAGGTTGCCATTAACTATGCCAGACGCTTCAACGCCAGTAACAGTATCAATGTTAGCTTCAGCAATAACGTCGCCAATGCCACCAACGGCACCAACTCCCTGTACAGAAGTAATAACGTGGTTTGCATCAGCCTCAATGACTACATCGGGGTCTGCGGTACCTGTAGCCTGTACCGATGGGGCTGTCGTATTGGAATCAGCCGTGACGGTTGCTGTGGTGACAGAACCTGTAGCGTCAGAAGACTCCGGTACTACATTTGCTTGACCAACAAAAGTGAGGCCATCATCAGCGGTACCAGTAGCCTGTACGCCGGTAGGTTCTACCTGAGATTCAGCGACTACTGTAGCGGTTGTGACTGCACCAGTAGCTTCAACACTATCCACCTCAAAGGTGACAAAGATACCCGTGAATGCAACAACAGGCTCAATCTCACCTGTCGCTTCGACACCAGTAACGATGCCCCTCGCACCCGCCTTACCTTCAGCAGTGGTAATCTGTCCTGTAGCTGATGTGCTTGGTAGTGTTAAGTTTGAATCACCTGAGAGCGTAACTGTGGTGACACTACCTGTGGAGGAAACATCATCAAGTGTCGTGTTTGCATCCGCAGATATGGTTAAAGTTGTAGTCTGTCCTGTTCCTTCAACACCAGTTGTACCAGTGGAGGAATCTCCAGAGACAGTTGTTGTCGTTGTTTGTCCAGTAGCTTGGACGCCGTCTACTTGATGGATTGCAACACCGACAGTGCCTACTGTTCCTGTTGCACCTGTACCCTGTACACTGGTTAGTGTGTGGGTAGCATCTGCCTCAATAACGATGTCTGGGTCAGCAGTTCCGGAGGCTTGGACGGAGGGGAGGGTAACAGAAGAGTCTGCTGTTACAGTGACTGACGTTACAGAACCCGTAGAAGATACGCCACTGTGCGTCTCGGTAATCGTTCCACCGTAGGTATTCGTACCGTAGACAGCGGAACCGTAGATAGCCCCAGACTTAGATACATCTAAGGGGGCTTCTACAGTGACAGGGACTTCACCGTATTTGGCAGAACCGTATTGTCCTATGCCATACTTGGCTTGATCCGCCGCCACAATAAACTACTTAAGCAATACGAATAACAGCGTTAGATGCGTCAGCAGTCGGGAACTGAATAACGAAGTCACCATTCGTAGATGTCTTGTCACCACCGAAATCCAACACGGCGATAGCATCAGTAGTTCCTGAACCACCATCAGCAGTCGTATTGTAGATCAACGCACTTGCCGCAGTGATTGTTGCATTAGAGAAAGTCTCATCTGCAAAGTCAACAAACGCTGTTGTTCCACTGAGAGTTACAGTAGGGCTGTCTAGAGTTTGCCCGCCCGCAGAATACCCAGTACCAGATACTTCGGCGGTTGTAGTGTAATCCGTGGTTGCCGCACCGTGAGTTGCGGAAGAAGTGTAGAGTGCGATTTTGAAAGTGTCAGCATCCATTTCGTGATGGCCCTTGAGCAAATCACGCTTGAATGAAGAACACATTGCAGTTGTACTAGCCATTAGCTTTTAGTCTCCTTGACCAAGTAATTTAAATTGGAATCTAAAGCACGTTGAATGTATTTCGCTACAACTTGCTTAACATGTCCTTGGAATAAGTGTGCCTGTTCCCTCAAAGGGGCAGGAGCGGTATCACTGATCTGTATGATATCGTTAGTTGCCATTTCAGCTAACTGCTCAACAGAGAGTGGTCCGTTAGTCGATGTGTGTACTTTAAAATTAATCATTAGAGAAAGTCAGGGGGCCGAAGCCCCCATCCTTATTGTTGCTTATGCAAGCTGATCACGATCAACTTCGTCAGCACCACCACCCAGTGCATCGACATCCAAAAGGACAGCGAATACACGGAGTACGCCAGTGATAGGTGCAGTAGAGATTGAGTCCAACTCAATATCAATGGTGTCTGCAGTAGACCCGATGATAACAGGAGCAGAACCGTCTGCCATTGTCGCATAAGTACCAGCAGGTGCGTCAGCGGCATCAAACTCAAAACCACCTACGAAGCGATCTACGTCGCCTCCAGTGACACCGAGGCTCAATACTGAGTCTGCTGAACTACCATCTACTGCTGTAGTGACTTCAATGCCAGCAGTCATGATCATAGTATTCGCAGGTACTGTGATTGCTTGAATGATTTCACCTGCTTCCAAAACACCGCCTTTTGACGCAACAGCGGCGGCGATGTCAATAGAAGCTTCTACGAAGTAGGGTGAACGTGAAGGAGTTGTGCTCGTACCACGAGCGGCAACAACGAGATCTGAAATAGTTCCAGCGGCCATAGTAAGTTCCTCCTATTAATAGCCAGTTTGGTAACGTAAAGTTACGAGCGACTCTGGACGAAGGATCTTACGACCATACAGGTGCATACCACGAACGATGTCCGCAAAGCTGTCTGGATCACGGTAAGTCTCAGTCTTGTTGATCTGCTGAGCAGTAGCAACGGCTGAGTCATGACCAGCTACGATAACACCGTAGTTGTCAGCTTGTGGAGTTGTAGATGCAACAGCAGGACCAGTACCTACAGCAGGAAGGTTGTTAGAAACGTATACACGGAAGCCGTGCAAGTTGTTAATAACAAGACCGTTCTGGAGTCCGCCAGCTTGTCCGCCGAAGTCTGAGTTGAACAAGTTAGACTGCTCGTCCTTCAAAGTCTCCATGAAGACTGGGTCAATGACCAACCAACGTCCTTGTGTGTCAACAAACTGTTGATCTAACAAGCGGCCCATGCGAGCAATAGCTTGCAATGGAGAAACGGAAGCCGCATCAATTGCGTCAGCACCCGGCAAACGTGGAATGATATCCACAGCCTTACCTGCACCATTTCCGGTAACACCAAAGTCAGTTGAGTCCAACTTCATAGAAGCGAGAAGCTCATCAGAACCAGCAGTTGTTACTGCTTTAGTGCCGTTGACTTGATCGTTGACTGTGCCAGCCGCTGTGTGCAGTGAAGCCTGCTTGTAACCAGCGAGGTAGCCAAGGACTTCTTGGTCATACTGGTCACGCAAGCGGTATGCCGCACGATCAGTAGCCATTTGCATGAAGTTCACATGTGAATGTGCTTCTTCAATGTCATCCATCTTGAAGGCAAAGTAATTTGACTTGTCGATTACAAGAGTGAAATCTTCGTCATCAAGATCTTGCGCTGTGATTTGTGAACCACGAGTGTAAGGCTGGACTGAAATTTCAGGCTCTTTAATGATCTTCACTGAATCACCCATCTGAGCGATTTCACCGAAGTAATCGTTGTTAGTAATATCTTCTACAGTAGAAGACTTACGGAAAGCAAGCTGTACCTGCTTTGAGTAGATTACGGGGCTAAAGTTACCATTAGGTAGGTTACCGTAGCCCGCCGCTGATGTAAATGCCATGATGACATCTCCTTTTATAGCATAGGGTTAAGGTTATGTGTAACTTCGCAAGAGGCCATCTAGCATCAGGGTGGTAAGCTCACCGGCCAAAGTGAACATACGGCCTGCGTAGTTTGGGTGTTCTGTGAAGGTGAAATAAGAATCAGTGCTATTATAGGAACTGGCAGGAACTTAAAATAGCACTTCATCATACTTCGGATTAGTTGTGGGTATCCTTACGGGGCCACTAGATTCTGCACATAGTTATATCCAGAAAATTTTATTTGTCAACACTTTTATCGTGCTGACCCAGATAAATCGTAAATGAACTTACCTGTGCGAATTGCTTCAGCAATCTGCTCTTGTGCTTTCTCATATTGCACGGATGACATCTTAGCAACATCGGATTCTTTGATGTAAGACTTTGACTCATCACTTTCAGGAGAAGAACGCTCTGAGCGAGTGCCGATTGCTTTTGCCGCATCTTTATCCTTGGAAGACTTCTTCTTAGTCGTAATTCCCATGTCAGCTTTGTACAAATCAATTGCACGTGCGGCTGATACAGCATCAGTGTCATTGTCATACAGCGCATCCATTACCCACTTAGGTTGTTCCTCAACCCAATTGTGGAAATTGTCTGTATCACGAATCTCTTCAAAGTCTGGGTGCAAGCGCATAAGTTCAGCCTCTGCCTTCTCACGCTGTGCTTCCAACTTCATTTCGTCGATTGCTTTAAACTTGCTTTCATATTCAGACGCCTGTTCATGCGCCTTCTTCATTGCAATCGTCTCTACAATCTTTGCAACATCTGGATACTGTTCCATCCACTGAGCCAACTCATCCTCTGATTTAGGATACTGTAACTCTTTTTTAGTGGACGCTTCAAGTTGCGTTTTTAAATCATCAATTTGTTTTTGAAGATCGGTCTCTTTTTTTTGTGCGTGTCGGCGCAGATCACCGTAGCGTTTCTTGAAAGTTCTTTCTTCAGCAGACTCTGGCTCAGGGCTATCATCAACAGACTCTTCCTGTTGCTCTGCCGTTTCCTCAGCCGCTTCTTCTGTTGGGTTTAGAAGTTTAGCAAGCTCAGCTTCCTCTTCTTCAATGCGTTTCTTATTAGCGTTACGCTTTGCAAAGCCTGATGCGACCTTTACCTGTTCGACTTTCTCAGTCATTTCAGTTGTAGTTGTAGACATAGATTCCTCTTTCGTCTGGGGCTAACGGTAGCTTTTGAGGGCGTTAGGTAGCCAGTATAATGCGGCGTTAAGTACGAGGTGCCGCTATCCCTTTCTTGGGAGCACGTAACATGCCCATAAAACTGATGAAGTCTGGACCCATAAGCTTTCCTACAATGCGTCCTAGTTCAGACCTCACTACTTCACGTAGTTTTTCTTTCTCTGCCTCTGTCAGATTCTGGAATTGATCTTCCATGTAACTGAACTGTTCTTGAGTAAATTTCATGAATGTTTACCTTTAGCTTGTTCTAATGCACCTATCAGCATGAACGTAGGATACACAAACGTGTAACCAAATAGTTTTGTGAGGGGTGCTGGTTTGTCATTCGACAAAGCTGAGATGCCTTTAACAAAGGGAGTACACACTGAAGAAACTAGCTTGCCTAACATGCTTCCCTTTCTCACTTCATCTGCCAATGGTATTGCTACCTTAGCATAGCCAAGTCTAACGAGAGGGTTGGTGACAGTCTTAGTGTACGCCACATCAGATTCAAGATCATGTTGAGTAATCTTGCCTGTGTTGTACAGGGACATAGTAATGAAGCCATTGGTTACAATGTTGTGGAATGGGAAACCGTTGGCGTACAATGTGTAATCGCCATCTAGGTAGAGATTATATAACACTGTGCCTTTAGGCGCAACTGATTGATAGGCGGAGTCAAAGTACTTCCATGCCGATTTTAATCCAGTCAGCCATGGATTGAACTTATCATTCTTGTCTTTACTGAAGGACACCAATTCATCATTATGAAAGAACGGATGATTAACAGTGAAGAATGGTTCAACTTCCTTGTCATGAGAAACAATCCAATATCCATTCTCTGCTTGGATCTCGTGAGTCTCCGCCCCAAGCACTTTGTTTACGGAGCCGTAGACTCCAAGTACTTCGTCTCCCTCTACAACATCTTTAATTTGTTTCTTGGAACCATCTGCCATAGTGACCAGTGTATGTTCCATAAAGCAATCGGTACTAGTGCTACCAGTATCGGCTTCAATCTCATCTTGACTGCGTGATGTGACTGGAGTGCCATCTCTAGATGTAACAGTGCTACCACTGCTAGATGTTACAGTAGATCTTTCATTGCTTTGCTGAACACCATCATTGTTACTATCAACAAAAGCACCTTGGCGTGTATTGCCACTAGCATCGGTGTATGACTTACCTGTTACGTTTGTAGTTCTTCCGTCATCACTTTGGAAAGAGACTGATTCACCGGGGGACACACTTCTCGTACCGTAACCAGATTGTGATGTTACTGTTCTGGATGGGCTACGTGCCGCACCTAGTGCTTGCTCTGTTAATGATGATCTATCCTGCTGTGTTCTGTCGGCAAGCATAGAAGCGGCCTGCTCACGAGTCACGTTAAGCTCACTTGCAAGTTGATCAACTTCACGAGCACTATATCCTAGACGTGCGGCCTCTGGCGATGACACACGAGGGCTGTATGTTGTGGGAGCAGTTGTTAAACCTTTCAGTTCTTCTTCCTCAGCAACTGCGAAGTCAAAGAGTGAATCAGCCCTAGCAGTTGCTGACGATACTGGAGATGTGACATTGGACATAACACCATATCCGGTAGCGTCATAGAATGCCGCTTCCTCTATCATGTCCCTGTACGCAGTAGGATTAGATTGAGCAAGGCTATTACCATACATGCTCTGTACTGCACTCTCAGCGTTACCAGTTAATCCTGAGATAGATGTCTGTCCCTGACGGGTAGACTGCAGACCTGTATTAATGTCAACTTCAGTCACCGCTGGGCTTGTAGAAATCTTCCCGCCAGATGCTGTGATTGCCGCCGCAAGACCGGGACTCATCCCCATATTAACACCGGTCTCAATAGAGTTAGCGACATCAGACTCAGACATAGATGTAATGTTTTGTGTAGCACCCAACACTGCTGAGAGAGTAGGGTTATTCTCTGCGATTGTCGGACCTACAGATTCTTTGAATTCCTGATTGGCCTTGTATCCCCTATATGCGGCGGCGGCTAAGCCAGCGATATTTCCGGATAAAGCACTGGCAACAGCACCTATGCCAACTTTCATCATGCGTGAATCGTATTCGTCAAGAGCCTTTCCCACAGAACCATCTTTGCGAGATGGATTTAACGCTGATATTGCACGAGCCGCACCCATCACAGGATCAACATTCGGCTTTGTCTGTTCTGGCCCATCCCCACCGTCTCCGCCTACGGTAGCTGTAGGAACTCCGGTAGTTGCTTCTGGGATCTTTGAAGGATCATAAAGAGCAAACCCTTCAGGTATTGGGGTGATTGGTTTGCCGTTAATAAAAGTAAATGTGCGTATCTCGCCATTTGGTCCGATGTACTGTTTTGTCTCATAAGTAGGCAGACCCGGAATTTCACCCGGACCTCCCGGAGTAATCATTGGAGCTTCTGGCAAGTTAGCATCAACACCCGGAGCGGTAACACCCGGAGGCAAGAAGCCAACACCAGATGTCTGCTGATAAATCTGAGCCGCCTGATCTTCAGGGGTTGTTGATTGCATGCCAGCAAGTCCACCAACATAAAACTCTTGAGGCTCATCTTCCGTGTCGAGGTTCTCAATGAACTGATCAATCTCAGCATCAAAGTCTGTCTCATCATCCATGATAGCTTCTTCGCTGTTGCCCATCTGGCCCATGTCTTCCATCTTCTGAAGACCTTCTTTAGCCATGTCACGCATCTTCATGATGTTCTCAAGACCAATGTATCGCACAACATCTGCAGGTAATACAAACTCACCCTCACTTAGTTGCGCTGGGATATCGTCCCGGACTTCCTGTTGAGTTGATCCCGTGGGGACATCATTACCGGATACAGGGTCTACTGATCCACCCTCGTCCATCAGTCCACCCTGTTCAAACATATCCATTTGGTCTTCAAAATTAGCCATTGGCTAGAGCCTCGTCTCTTAGATACTTCATTGAGCGCAATACTTGTACTGCACCTTGTGCTTGATGAATGGATACTATGTTGTCCGACTGCTCTAGTTTTTTATGGTTTTCGGATATCATAATGTCCAGATAGTCACAGAAAGCATCCCACTGCCTGTTATTACTGCAGAGGGGCTTGAGCTTGCTGACCACCTTCTGGCGGTCCACCTGCTGATTGTTGCTGTTGTTCATTGCCTGTGAATCCTTGTTCGCCCGGTGTTGGGGCTTGACCGATGCCGATATTTCCACCGCCAGTTCCAGCGGTATCAGCTACGCCCGGTACACCACCGGCTTGTTGTTGTGGTGGTGCCGCAGGCTGAGGAGGTGCATTCTGTTGCATGATCTGCGCTTGCAGTGTTGCCTCCTCCATTGAGTTAGTTACCTTGTCAGGATCGAGATCCATCGACTTCGCAATCTCACGAACGATGTACGGGAACTTAGCGAACGGTGCGAGAGATGGAGTAGAAGCAACCTGCAAGAACTGCATGAGGCGTTGGCTACGTACTTCATTCGCCATCAGCGATTCAGTACCACGTGCCTTAACTTCTAGGTCACCCTTGATCTCAGGATCAAAGTCAAACTGCATATTGAATGAGAACATTGACTTACCCAAAGGTGCGAGCAAGTAATCATCGACATTCTTAATAACAGTCTTGATACCACCAGCCGCCGCATTCATCAGCATTGAGATGCCTGATGCTGTACGGCCTACACCTGATACGCCAGTCTGCCCGTGTGCGAAAGATGGTAAGCCTGTTGACTCGTCCGCAAGTACACGGGCTTTGTCAAACAACTGCATGTTCTCACCAGATACATTCGGGAACTTTGTACCGAAGATAGCTTGTCCCGGTGCGCCGCCCTGACGGCGGAAGACCTTGCCCGGATAAACGGACAAGTCCTGCCCCGGAACGAGGTTTGTCTCATCAATCTCGATTAAAAGATTGCCAGAGAGAACTGCATTGTCCACAGCCATACGCATAAAACCGTTCATCAGTGTCTGGGTATCGTCCATGTTTTCTGCGATACCTACACCGAAGAATGAGTATGGATTTAACTCATAAGGAACTGCGTAGTATGGGATGCGGGCAGGCTTAAACGGGTTAATGACAGCACGTAAGATGCGGTTGTTGCAGAACCAGATGTTCGCTTGTACTTCATCAAGATCAATCACTTCGTCTGGGATTTCAACACCAGCTTCTTCTAGTGTCTCACGATCAATCGTTCCCCAGTATTCCAATACTTCAAAACGCTCAATGTCGTGATCGGTTTGATAATCACGGAGGTCATCTTCCCAGTACTTCTTAACGTAACCTTCACCCATATCGACAACATCGTCGATGACCTGAGAGCGGAAGAATGGACGCTTCTTCAGTGAGCGCAATTGAGAGCGTGACATCTTATGTCTCTCAATCACGTACTGTGCTTCATCCATATTCGACGCATCTGGGTCAGGGTAAAAGTTCCAGACAGAGACATGGGATGTCGAGGGAACTGTCTTGATTACTGGATTGTATTCCCCTTCCTCATCCCAATTCGGGTATTCCTTGTCTACGGCGAATGGACCTTTCATGATTCCAGTACCGAACAAAGACATTTCAAATGCTGTTGAGCGTAGTTGCTTTGATGCGTGAGCTTCTTCCAACTGATCGTGGATCTTCTTCTGCATCTTCTTAGCGGCTACAAGTGCAGGGTAGAATGTCATAGACGAAGGTGTCATACCTTGTCCTGACTTCAGTCCATCAACTTCACTTAGCTTTTCTTCTAATGGCCCTAAGCCATTCTGTGCGAGAGTTGTTAATGTGGCACCCGGAGGTAAGTCCTGACCATCACCTGCGAAACCATATGGAGATACTGGAGCACCAGTCTGCTGATCCATCTGGTTTTGTTGAGGGTCAAAGTGAACTGCCTCTTCTACATTCTCAGGTAACTTGGTAGGCTCGACAGTGACAGGGAATGATTGATTCGCAAACAGTACATCAATGATCTGCCCATAAGCCGCAAGAACTTTAGTCTTCGTTACCTTGATAAATACACGGGACTTCTCCGCTTCAGTGAACTGAACGTCAGGTCCGTAGATGCCACGGTAATTACGGTAAGACTGCAACCAACGATCTTCATCCTGACGGCGAGTATCTTCTGCCTTGTTGTACTTCTCCATGATATAGCGAACAAGGTTCTGTGTCTTAGGGTCTTCTTTAGACACCTCTTCGACATCATCTAAAGTTACTTGAGTGTCAGCTTCAAAGATATCGTTTTCATCTTCCATATTTAATATCCAAATTTAGAATCGGCTGGTACGTAGCTCGACGGTTTCTGATGGGTGGGATCAAAATCCCAGATTGAGAATCTAGGGCGGGACATTATCCCATAACGCAGAGCATCATATAGGTGATCTTCTGACTTCGTGTCGATATCTTCTGGATTCTTTTTGTCCAGTGGGATGATCGGTAGTTGTGCAATTAAGTTAGTACAGTTGTTAAAGAATACAAGTCTAGGTTCTTCTGAGTACTCATCGACCTGTAGTCTACGGTGCAATTCGTTTTTACCTGCAACACGTGATCCATGTGATCTGTCTGAAGGTCTCCAGCGGCATCCTTTATGAATCATCTGCTCAGCTAGCGATGGACCGGTGTCACCTCGTTTATGCCAGCACGAACTATCTAGTACCCCGTACTTGATGTTCCCATCGTTGGCTTCAAGTTCAAGGACCATATCCGCAAGGTCAGTCGCCAAAACCTTACTAACATAAAGCTCACGATAGACAATAAGCTGTTCATCAGGAGTACAGGCAAACCAAACAACAGCAGAATAAGAGCCGTACCCATAATCGCAGGCCCGAAACTTAACCCAATTATTAGGTATGTCAAAAGGATCAACAGTATGTATGGTTCTGTTGAACTCAGGAAACGCCGCACCTTCAGCAACATCCCAGTTACCCTCAAGTAATTGTTTACGTTGATGCTCAGGTAACGACAAGAGCATCGCCTCATAGTCACCCTGCTCATACAGATGAGGGTTATCTGTCAACATCGCAGGAATAAACCTACGCTTAAATAATGGTTGACCCGCCTTGGAGTGACTGGAAGGATAGCACAAAGTCTTTCCTGATTCAATGTCCGTAGCGTGAAAAGCTTTGCCCGGAGGTGAAGGGTCAATGAACATCTTCTTCACCCATGCGTGTCCGGGTCCACCGGGGTTAGTCGTCGCTCGCATATATGTGGGCAAGTCACCTGCCGTACTACGCAAACGTGATCTCATGTAGTCCCACGCAAATGGAGTATGCCACTGTGTTAATTCGTCGAATCCTATCCAACTAAATGCCTGTCCTTGGTAGCGCATTACATCTTCATCCCTGTCGAGATACGAGAACCATAGTCTCGCACCTGATGGGGCAGTCCATTGCATCTTACGCTCTGACCATTTGATACCCGGCCAGATCTTCGGATACATCTCCTGAGACTTCCACACAAGCTCTCTAAGCTCCTCATTGGTGTGTCGCAATAGCAACCCACTAAAGGAGGGGTGACCCATGAACCTGAGAGGATCTGCGAGCATTGCGTAGGACTTACCTCCACCTGCCGCTCCGCCATACAAGACTTCACGTTCACCCGATGCTAGGAACTCCGTCTGAGGACCAGCATTCGGTTTGAAGATTACATTCTGCTGTTCAAGCTCAACCTCAATGGGTTCAAACTCAGGCTCAGCATGTGGATCTTCTCTTACTTCAATCTTCGGTTGACTCTGCGCCTTCTTCCGTGCTTCCGCTTTCTGCTTCCGCAATTCGGGATTGCCTTGCACCGAGCCTCGACCTTTCGTACTCTTCCGCTTTGGTGATCGCCTTTTCGTACCTTCTGGCCCACTCACGGAGAGTTGTGCTTCGTCTTTTGTGGGATTGCTCACTTTCGATCCGCTTCTTTAAACCCATATGGGAAATGCTACGATCCGTCTGCTTCGTGAGCCAGTTCGCAACTTCCCTGTAGCTATATTGTTTTAAGTATTCTTTAGCTTTCTCCAGTGCCCTGAGTTCTCTAGGCACCGGTAATAACATATCGTTATCAGAAGGATCTTCCTTATAACCAAATGGAATAGTACGAGCTATTCGTGGTATCGGTAAGAAGTCCTCATCTGCAATTACATTCTCAGGCTGTGGTAGTATCCACCTGCCTGCACTTCTACTAGTCGTCATCCTGTTCTGAACGCTTCGGTGGCAAAATCATGACACCGCCTGATGCTTCAACTTGTACCTTCTCAGATTTCACAATGCCTACACGATCCATCACTTCTTTAGCCGCTTGCATCTTTTCTTTGATGCCTAGCTCAGTTGGATCATGTAACGCACCAACCATAGCCATTGCCGCACGAGGTGCTGACTGGGCGAGGTACATGTTAGTGCGCTCTAGTATTTCTTCTTTCAACGCTCCGACAATCTCAGAGGTTGCTTGATTGTTTGAGTAACCCGCAAGACGCTTCGCTTCAACCAAGCTTCCGTGCGCCTCTTCAAATAGCACATCTAAAAACTTCTGTTGTTTCTCTGTGAGTTTACGTGCGGCCATGATTACTTTACTTTCCTGTGTGGTTTAACTTTCTTCGCTACCTTCTTAGGCTGTGCAGAGAATTGTTTTCCTGCTTTCGTTGCCTTGCGCTTGGCTTTCGTAGTAGCGGCATACTCTTTGTCCGAAAGAGCCTTGATAGCTTTCGCCGGTAGATAACGCTCCCCTGTAGCTTTCGGGCCTTGAGTAGATGGCTTGCCACTCTTGGTACGCCACTTTTGCTTTGTCCAAGCTTTGAGGGACTTTTGTGATGCTTTCAGTGGCATTAGTTTTTATATCCTCCGCCAGCTTCCTTGTATCGTTTTGCGAGCATCTGGGCTTTACGGGCTGACCACTGACCGGGGGCACCACCCTTTCCGCCTGCTTTGATCTCATTAAAGAGTCGCTTACGTAAGGCTGGCTTTGTATAGTTTCCAGCTTCATTGACTTTACTCTTCGTTGCCTTACCACCCTTTGCCATATGCTTCTTAATCTCAGCAGGCTTCTTGCCTGCCTTCTTCATTGAGATTGCGACAGCCGCTTGTTGAGCACGAGATTTGTATGGCATATAAATTATCCGTTAGGTAGGAATACTTCTTCAACTGTAGTGATGACACC
>JGI11772J19994_1000192_pt1 | contig 13340 bp, 14 predicted proteins | sample Etolagsurwater0m_FD_19994 | JGI IMG/M metagenome (IMG submission 19994) | reverse complement strand
CATATTCCGTATGTTTGTTTCGTTTACCGACGCTAATATATATGTTTTCAACACGAATTGCAAACAGATAACATAAGTTTATGCCATTAGAATATACTCTTAGCCCGTATCAGGACGATTTTATCAATAGCGATAAGCGAATAGTTTCTATCGTAGGGGCGAAAGGGAGTAGTAAGACGTGGTGTGGGGCGCGTTTTACTGCGGTTCAGGCAATAACTCAACCAAACTCGCAAGGCTTGGTGATGGCAAACAGCCGACAGCAGATACTTGATATTTTTGAGCAGGACATTCGACCCTTGCTTGAAGAGTTGAATTGGACATACAGTTTTAATGGTCAACTTCTCAAACTGACGATATTTAATACAGTAGTACATTTGCGAAGTGCTGACCCTGACGCGGTAAAAAAGATTGAGTCCATTACATATCATTGGGGTTGGGCGGACGAGGCATCGTATTATGACCCCGAAACCTTAAAGACATTCTTCTCAAGAATTAGAAAAGGAAAAAAACTTGCACGAATAACGTCTATGCCTGACGAACCCGACCACACAATGTACCCATTTCTTGAGCAGTTAGTCGCAAATTTTGATGGCTCGCTGTACGAAATAGGGCTGATGGACAACCCCGACAAACAGTTTGTTGATGACTATGTGAAAATACTTAAGTCCACCTATTCAGGTGCTCAGTTAGAAAGATTTCTGTATGGAAAGAGAGTTTCCCTTGAAGGAGAGGGATTATTCCGTGTAGAAAGCGAGATGCGTGGCGACTATAAATATGACCCTGAAGATGAACTATTACTGTGTTGGGACTTTAATGTGGAGTATAGAGCGGTGAGCGCTTGGCAGAAAATGGGTTACAACAAAGAGGGCAAAACAATAATTGCTTGCGTAAAATCTTGGCAGTTAAAAGAAGCAACTGTATATGAAGATGCAATTTTGTTATGTGATTACCTTTCTAATCATAAAAATACTATATTCCTGCAAGGTGATGCGAGTGGTGAGAATAGGTCTGCGCAGGCGACTACAAGTATGTGGAAAATGATACGTGATGTTTTCTACGATAAATTTGATGATGTGCGTTTTGTAGTGCCATCAAAAAACCCCCCTGTCAAAGATACAATTCAATGCGTAAATTGGGCGCTATCAGAAAGTCTTGTATATTTTGATAAGGCGGAACGTAATGTATATATGAGTCTGCAGGCAATAAAGGCTGATAAATATGGTGAAATTGACAAAAGCATTGATTACAGAAACAGCACAAGCGCAAGAACCCACGAAGCAGATACTGCAAGGTATGCTATATGGCACTTTTACAAAAACGTTTGGGCAGGTAGAAGAGGGGGCTTCTTTATAGTATGAGTTTTCTTGACAGATTTCGTAGAAAGAAAAATTACTTGCCTTCGCGTAGTTGGAACGCTTTGTTGTCAGGCGATGGCGTTTGGATGCAAAACGCGTGGAATAAGAGGTTAATTATTGAGCAAGCGTATCAACGTAATGCTCCTTTTTATTCAGCGGTCAACATATTGACGCAGGCTATTGTAGAAATGCCGATTGAGGTTGAGTATGAATCAAACGGTAAGATTGGCGTTACAGATAGGCACCCCATTCTTAATATGCTTGAGCGTGGTTGCACAAGACAGGAGTTTGTCGAGCGATACGTTATGTATTACTTGGTGACGGGCGAAACGTTTGCAGAAATTGTGTGGTCGTCTGACAACCGCCCTCTTGGTCTTATCTCNTTGCCTTCACAAAATATGGTTGTTGTTCANGGTGATGAATACAGACCAATCAAAAAATATATCTACAATGGCACAAANCAGNTTNCCTTTATGCCTGAAAGCATTGTNCATTTATACAGACCNTCTTTAAGCAATTATTTTGAATCATTAAGTCCCGCAATACCGTTGCAGGAACTTATAGCGCTTCAGAANTCGGCTGTTACTTGGAACAAAAATGTTGCGCAACAAGGTGGNGTGCCCCCAATCATCGCCATTGCTGAAGGATTGGATAAAAGCGACGCGGAACGATTGCGTAAAGATTGGGAATCACAGTCGGGTTCTAACAATTCCCACAGGCTAAAGTTTGTAGGAGCGCAACTAAAACTTGAGAAGATGAATATGACCCCTCACGATGCAGAGTGGGGCGATGCCATACTTACAAGTATGCGAATGATTTTTATGGCGATGGGCGTTTCGTCATCGTTGATGAATGACGCGGGCAACAAAACATACAACAACGTACACGACTCGAGGAAGGCACTATACAATGAGGGCGCTATACCTATAGCGAAACGGGTGTATAGTAGCATAACGCAGAAACTATCGAAGTATTATGCTGATAACCCAAGAATACGGGTGAAAACCGACAGTATTCTTGCGATTCAGGAAGATAGAAAAGACACAATCGAAAGACTTGTGTCTGCTGTGCAGGCAGGAATTATGTCGGCAAATGAAGCCCGAAAAGAACTTGGTTTGCCTAAAAAGAGTGAGGATGGAGCAGACGACCTGAAACGAACAGGCTCTTCAGCGCCACCACCACAACCAAACGTTATCCCTAATGGCTGAAACATTTACAGATTACCCCGAAAGTGCCTCTAACAACGCGAAGCGTGCTATACGTATTAAAGAAGAAAACGATATAGGGTGCGGGACTAAGGTTGGATGGACTCGGGCAAGACAACTTGCCAACAAAGAGGCTATCACGTTAGAAACTGTTCGAAGGATGGCAAGTTTTAACAGGCACAGGCAAAATAGCAAAGGCGACCCAAAAGAAGATTGTGGGGCGCTTATGTGGTTGGCTTGGGGCGGGACATCAGGCATAAATTGGGCAATCAAAAAATCCGAAAGTTACAAATCAATGAACTCTACTAAAGCCGAAGAACTCTTCAATCAAATTAAAGACTTTGCCGAAAAGCAAGGCGACGCAATGATGGACTACAACCTCAACGACACTGTAAGGTTGTCTGACGATGCAGGCAATCAAGTCGTTGGCATTGTTGAAAACGTCGATAAAGGCGTATATGACGTGCGTGTTATGGCTCAAGCGGGCGATATGTTCGAGCCTACCGATACCGTCCTTTATCGCTTCTCTGATGAACTTGAACCCTACCGTGAACCCCAAGAAACCGAAGAGAACGATGATACTGAAGAAACTGAAGAGATGGCAGAGTCATTTGATAATGAAGATGGAGATACTCCGAATCAATCTGACAGATGAAGAAGCAGAGGATGGACAAGGAGTTGATGCAGGAGAAGAAGAGGCGGAGAATTCAGAGGAATCAGAAGATGATGAATCAGAAACTGAAGAAACTGAAGTAGAAGAGCCTGAAGAGGAATCTTCCGAGGAAATGGAAGAGGACGAAGAAGAGGACGAAGAAGAGGACGAAGAAGAGGACGAAGAAGAAGTGCCTCTAAAAAAAGGTATGACCGTTTCTTGGCGCAGTAGAGCGGGTGTAACGTATGGCAAACTAATTGACGACAAAGGAAACGTAGAGGTTTATGTCAAAAACGACAACGTTTACACACCAACGACAATCGTTGTAAAACATAAACTTAGCAACCTCAAACCTGCGAGCATAGACATCAAAGACCGCGCTTTTCAAATCTTGTGCGAACTAAAAGAAATGGACGTGGAAGTTGACGAGTCGAAAAACGTGGCTGTCATCACGGGAATAGCCTCTTCATACGGTCAGGTGGACTTGGGGGGTGATACAGTGGCTAAAGGCGCCTATAAACAGACTCTATACCACAAGGGGGGCAAGGTTAAGTTGTTTAATGACCACAAGTGGAAGATGTCTGACCTTGTTGGTCTTGCTTATCTTGAAGATGGCGAAGAAGGCTTGATGATGAAAGCAGAAATGCCACTTGAAGTACCTGAAGCAAGCAATACATATAAAATGATTAAATTTATGCTTGACCGTGAAGAAAAAGTAGGACTATCTATAGGCTACAACACGGTCAAAGCAGATTACAATGATGATGGCACAAGAGTATTGAAAGAGTTATCATTACAGGAAATTAGCGTGACTCCATTTCCAATGGACACACACGCCAACATTTTAGAAGCCCGAATCAAACGCATACAATACAAGTCGATGCAAGAAGATTGGGCGACTATTACTGATGCGCCCTAAGGCAATCAAACGAACAAGGCGATTATCACTTGTCGTATAATTCATAACATAAAATCCGTAAAACAATGGCTAATGCAGTTAAAGATTGGCGTAACGCGGTTGCCGAACTCAAGGAACTAACAGTTGACCGACTGAATAGTGTCGAAGAGAAAGGCGCGGAGTATAAAGAGAAACTTGAGCGAATCAATGCAAAACTTGATGAACTTGAATTTTCTGCAAAAACTTCCACCGCGGGTTCGCCTGAAGTAAAAAGCAATGAAACAGTAAACGAGTTTAAGGATGCGTTTGTGCGATTCGCTCGCAAAGACCGACAAGAACTCGCGAGAACTGAAGTGAAGTCAACCTACCACCCTTCAATGACAAAGAACGCCAATATGGTACGCTTTGATATTGCAGGAGCAGGTGCTCTCCTTCTGCCCGCACAGATTAGCGAAGAAATCATCAAGAACGTTGTTGAAAGCACACCTGCTATGCAACTTGCAAGAGTTACACAGACAGACCGCTCAGAATACAAACGACGCGCCCGCACAAGCACTCCTGGGGGTCAATGGCTTGGTGAAACCGCAGAATCAACAAAAGGTAAGCCTCTCTACAAAGAAATCACTATCACCCCGCACAAATGGGCATCTTCTTATGGTATGTCTATTGAGCAGGAGCAAGATACAGGCTACAATCTTGTAGCAGAAATTACCCAAGCGTTTGGAGAAGATTTCGCAGTCGATATGGGTGGCGCGTTCCTGAATGGTGACGGTGTGCAAAAACCAACGGGTCTTGCTGACAATGTTGGAACTTTCACAACGGGTGGCGCAGAACTTACCGCAAGCGACCTTATTCGTGCGCAGGAAAGCCTTAAGGAAACATATCAAAATAGTGGCTCTTGGCTGTTCACACGAACTGCACGAGCAGGTATCAGAACCCTTTTCCTGTCAAGCGCAAGTGCGTCTTTGCAGTATCTGTGGGAGCCTGATTTCACTCGTAAGAGTCCTACTTTGCTTCTTGGCTCACCTGTGTTTATCGCACGTGAAGGCGACCTTGCGGGAGCAAACGACAATCAATACACAACAGGCAACAAGATTGCAGTCTATGGCGATTTCGCACAAGGCTACGAAATTGTGATGCGTACTGATATGTATATGATTGACGACCCATACAGCAACGCTTCATCTTTTGAGCGTGATTTCCATCTTATGACCCGAGTCGGTGGTGGAGTAATCAAGCCCGAAGCATTGACAACTATAGTCGCAGGCTCTTAAAAAAGGAGAATAATTATGGCATCATTTGATTTCGCAAATAAGAGTGCATACACATTTATTCAAGCAGGCACAGTCACAGCCAATGTGCAAGTTGTCGCGCTTGATACGCAAGGTTATGAAGGCGTAGCCTACGTTGCTTCCGTAGCAACAAGTAACCTAAGTGGCTCAAACCCTCTGAGTCTTTCTTTCCTCGAAGGGGATGACACCAACATCTCTAACGCAACTGCAATCCCTGCAGAGCGGGTTATCACTAATCCAAGCATTAACGCATCAAACACCGCTTTTACAGCGAGCGTTGTGCCTTTCAAGCGATACCTGTTTGCAACTTGTAACATTAGCGCACCTGTTTCTGCGAATGTTCATTTTGTCGGAGCGTTAGGATATCCACATTCCTCGCCCACGCAGTAACCTCAAGGGGGTAGGTCTTTTTGACTACCCCTTTTTTTTAATCTTTATGGTCAGGTTAAAACTGACTTAATCGCTATGAAAAAGAACGTTGAGTTTACAAAACCAACTTCATTGCCAAAAGGCGATGAAAGGTTTGTTTATCATAAAGGGCAAATCGCGCATTACATTGGAAATATGCACGATTACCCCGTGCATCTTGGCAGGGTCGGTTACGGAAAACTGTATAGTGATAACACCCCTAAGACTATTTCATTAACAGCAGGTGAGGTCACAAGAATAGATGGTTATACGTTTGCGCCTATGTCTTTGGGTGTTACGGGCAACACAACTACTTTGGTTTCAGAATTTCGTGGATTAGCATTAGTATATGGCTTTATCTCTTTTACAGGCGGTGCATCTATTGTTTATGATTTACACCTTCGTAAAAACGGTGAGGATATATGCGTTTGTAATCCTGAATCACAAGCCATTGGTAATAGCGAGTTTGAATTGTCAACAATGGATTTCACGAGTGTTGAAGAAGGTGATGAATTTGAACTATGGTTCCAAGCCGATACCGACAAAACACTCTCTTACACAACAACAAAACTAATTCTAATAGTATTATGAACAAATATAAAATTAAAGAAGGTTTCAGCCTTTGTTTTGACAACGTAAATGTTCTTGACTTAAAAAAAGGCGACACATACGAACCACAAACAAGGATGCAAGAAGAAGTCTTTGCTGAATTAACAAGACGCGGTAAATGCGAACTTTATGTAGAGCCAAAAAGCACGCCTGCTGAAACTAAAGTAAGCGAGCCTGAAGAAAAAACAGAAACCAAGCCTAAGAGCAAGAAAAAAACCAAAAAGTCTGAAGAATAATGCGATACCTGCTTCGGGACTCAATTAGCCCAACATATACTTTTTCTGCATCTCCCGATGTTTGTGAAGTAACAAGCAACAGTATTGCTATGGCTATTACTGTAGATGACGTTAAAGATTACGCGCTTATATACGATAATGAGTCAGACACTGCCATTGAAAATCAAATCAAGGCAACGCAGTCTAAGATTGAAAGGTTTGTAAACCGAGATAGCACTGTTCGTAATCGTGTAGCGTTATGGGCACTTCCGCAAGAAATCATCGAAATACCTTATGGCGTGCACTCAAACATTATTGTTTATCAACGACTGTCAGAGGCTGATGATTGGGAATTGAAAACTGAAGATATTGATTACTATGTGATTGATAGCGCTACTAAATACAAGAGCATTAGACTCAAGCAGTTGACGCAGACTAAAATCACTTACACAAGTGGTTCTGCTACTATCGACCCTGAAATGAAGCAGGCTATTATTCAGGAAGTCACCTTTTTCTTCAAAAACAGAAACGACCCTGATGCCCGAGTTGCAGAAACACGCAATGGAATTAGTTTGGCAACGTACAACTTGCTAACAGGATATATTCGATACTAATGAAGTTAGGCGACCAATTTATAGCAAATATAATCCCCAAGGTTGAAAACGCGGTCGATAAGGGGTCAGAAAGTTTGGCTAATAGTCTAAACGACCACATTGATATATTGGCAGACAATGGGCGCAAATACAATGCGAAAAAGTACAAAAACACATACAGTGTGCGCGGTAAGTACGAAAGAACCCACAAGTTTAGACGTGAAAGACTTGGCTACCAAACAGACTATGTTGACCTGAAATTTATCGGCAAGAGCCTTTTGAACAGGCAGGTTCAAAGAAACGCACTTGGTGAACATACTATTGAGTTTATTGACCAACCTGTACGCAGGGGTCTTGGTAGTGCGCAGTTATATTATTATCATAATTGGGGTTTTTACCCAAATCCACGCAGGCAGTTGTTTCCCGACACAGCGGGCGCAATGAAAGGTGGGTCTAAATTTAAGGTTACAGAAGCCGAACTTAAAGCACCTAACGTTTTAGATTCAGGTGACGTGATACCACAGAATTACGTGACTAAGGCAAGGCAAATTGTAACAAGCAAATTGAAGGGCAAATGAGCAGTAGTAGTAGGGACATAATTGACCAACTTGTTAATAGTTTGTCAAACTATATTAACGACCCAACGATATTGTTCGAGAAGTACCCTATATCGTATGAGGATATAGATTCTCGTCAGGATATACGCAAAGCGAGAGTATCTATTTATGAAATTAGTGAACTTACAACTATTACCGTTGACGATGGACGCGCAAATATGAGCACCCAAACATACGGTATAGATATAAGTGTTGTGCGTGGCTACACAAACAACAACGCTAAAAGAGGCGAACTTATCTTGTATGAGATAAGGGATAAGATTATTGATTGGGCAAGGGATAATCTCGATGTTAGCGCATTAACAGGTGGCTACATATATACCTTCAAGTATAATTCTTCAAGTAGTTTTACGAGAAGTGATAGATTTGTCAGCAGAACTATGTATTTTGACTCAATGCGAGATTTGTTAAAGCAACAATTCACAACTTAAAAACAGGACAAATAAAATGGCAGTTACAAAAACACTAATTTTTGACAAAGTTACAGTTAGCGGTGTTGACTACACCTTGCACCTGACAGAAAACGCAGAAGTTACTATCGAGCCTCTAACCGACGTTGTTGATGACGGTCAGACGCTTGTTTCTGCATACGACGTATCATTTAGCGTTGACGTTTACGATACCGATGCGCTATCAGGGGCAAATATCTATGTTGACGCGTCAACTGACCCTGTAAAAACAAACATTGTATTTTCAGGTGTATCTTCAGCGCAAACAATTACAATCACAAATGTATATGTGAACGCTATCAAAAAATTTGACAGCAACCGATTGGCTGTGAACTTGTCAGGCACGAAGCGAACGGTAACCCTTGCGAGCGCTACAACTGAATCTTAATCATTTAATTTTATCGCAATGCTTAATCTATTAAAAAAAATATCCATACAAGATGTTGGACAATCTGACCGAGTGGCAAGATTTGAAAACATTATGGAAGGTGTAGATGGTAGCGCGGTATTTGGTTTTTCTTCAGAGGCTGAAGCAATACAGGTTTTAGATAATCAAACGCAACAGTACAAGCAAAACCACACTCTTGATTTACGAGTTATTGAGGACTCTACAGAGTCAGCGTTTCTTAACACAATCATCGCAAATGGAAATTTGTGTAATGTTGTAGCAGAAGGGATTGATGGCACTGTATTTATGGAGAGTGTGAGAGTCGCAAGAAGTAAGCAATATGACCAAATTACTGCACTATCTGTTCAATTCACAAAAACCACTCAAATTGGTTATATGCGAGCCAATGAAGTAAGTGGTTTAGACCCGACTGAGGTGACCTATTTCACGCCTGTATATGCAAGTAACAACATTCTTGATAAGTGGAATATGAACCAATTCGTGCTGTATGAGAGCGATTCTTGGCTTTCTCCTTTTGCGACTTATGCTTATACCACTTCAAATACTGCAGGTCAAAGAATTAGTGAATCAATAGCGAACACATTACCTGCTGATATAACTATTCAATTTAGAAACCTTGACGGTTTCTTTTTGCCACCTGAAACACAATGGATTCCCGCGCCTTTTGAAGCAGGAACAGAGTTGGTTATGGCATTAAACGTTGTTCTTTCTTCTACCTCAGGCACAAACTATTTGAATTCTTACGTATGTGTTGAGGTTGAGCGAGCATTTAGTGGATTCCCTCTTGGCAGTTTGTTTTATGTCGGATATATACCGAATGGCACAACCAATACAAACGTTGCTTTTCAGTTTGATATTCCCTCAGGGGCTACCCGTATGAGGATGCGTGTTACCCCCGCAAGCAGTAACACAAGTGGTAATACCGCTATCACGTCTTTGACTTTTGGCAATCTTGGTTTGTATCTAAAAGATGGACTGCCTACGAGGTTTACAAACGTACAGACAGCGACAAACACTAATGTTGACCCTGAAACAACATAAAATCACAATGCGTATATGATAGTACAAGAGGAAATTACTGTGAGCGGAGAAAGGGTAAAACTGCGCCCTTATACAGAAAGGCGGTTGAGTCAACTTGTTGAAATTCAGCAAGAGATTCAGGAGTACATAGAAGCAAACCCCGAAATGGGATTTGACGAAATTGACAAAAAGAAAGTGGCTAAGTGGTGGAAACGCAAGGCGGAAGTTTTGTGGGAAACTCAAGAGCCACTGCCTTTGTCATTTTTTGAAAGTCCTGATTTTGAAGTGACGTGGCTTAAAAAATCTGAAGATTTTTTTTTAGCGAGCAGGGTATATCTCTAAAAAAAGCAGACGTCGCTTGGAAGCGTTCTATCGCCTTTATGCCACAGGGTTCCAAAAAAGACCTTAATAGGCAGAAGTGGATAGAACTTGTAGGGGTTTACTATTATCATAGTCTGTGTCTTGCTAATTTCAACCCAACCGAAGCCATTAAGATATTCGACAATCCTGCCCACGTTATTGCTGAAGCGGTGGTATCGCAAATGGCTTACAATTATTTTGAAAAATGAGCCAATCACAGATACTGCAATATGTAGTCAAGTTTAGTTATGATTCACAGTCCCTTCAGCAGATAAAGCAAGTCCTCAATCAGCAGAACTATACTATAAAACTGAAGTTTGACTCCCAACAAGTCCAAGAGGAACTTGAGAGGGTCAACAAAAGCATCATCAACCAAACGCTTCAGTTACGTAATCTTGCGCAACAAAGTAATGCTGTCAACCAAAGCCTGCAGGGCGTTACTAATAGCGGGAACACAGCAAGTAGCGCGACAGCACAAGCGGGTCAGCAATTAAACCTGTTCACACAGGCAAATCAGCAATTAACACAACAGCAACAACGCCAACTACAACTGACTAATCAGTTGGCGCAAGCAAGACAGCAAAACCAAGGCGGTCTTGCTGATATGTATCAGTCAGAGTCCCAATCACTTCTTGAGATTAGTCGCCAAATTGGAAAATACAAAGCCGAACTTGCTATACTTCAGCAAATGCAAGCCGAAGGTATGCAGTTGTCGGACGAGGACAAGTTGCGGAAGCAGGGATTGTTTACTGCCATTAAACAACTTGGTGTTGCATACGGTAAAGAACGCGAGGCTATATTAGGACGCACAGAAGCGACTATACAATCACAAAATGCGACCCAATCTGCATCACAAGCAATAGAGCAGTCGTACACCACGCAGATAGGAACTCTTTCGTCACTGAAAGACCAAATTACTGCAGTTAAGGGGGAACTTGCAACGCTTGACAGTATTCGTCGAGAAGAAGGTCAATTAACGGAAGAGCAACGGGAAAGTTATGAGGTTTTACAGGCTACACTTGGCACGCTGAAGCAACAATACAGAGAAGCGAACAGCGAAATACAGCGAAATGAGCAAGCACAGCGAAATTTAGGCAAAACGACTAATGACGCTACTAAAGATATAATTGACTCATACAAGCCATACAGTGAATCGCTTTCTGACCTTACCAAAAAGCAAAACGACCTTAGGGCTGAGATTAAAGAACTGCAAGATGCCCAAAAATCATCAAGCGGTATTACAGACGAGCAATCGCAACGATTGGCGCAGTTACAACTTGCCTACAGAGAGGTTGGTCGTTCAATTACTCAAATAAAACGCGACGCTAACAGTACGGAAGAAGCGAACCGAAACTTGGGCAATAGTTATCAAGATATGCAGGCGCGTATGCGTCAGTTGTCTGTTGAGATACGTAATACTCAAGACCCTTTAGGGCAGAACAAAGACACTGTAGCGAAACTTACCGCAGAGTACAATGAACTTAATCAGAAGTTAAAAGACATTGATGGCTCAATGGGTAATCATCAACGAAATGTTGGTAATTACATCGACTCAATCCGTCAGGCCGCGAGCGCCATTGCAGTGTTTCAAGGGCCTCTCGGCCCCCTTTCAGGGCGATTAAATAGCGTTGCAACGCTTTTATCCAAGTTAAAAGATGCGCAGATTTCCGCGGGTGTAGCCTCACTTACGTTGGGCAAAATGGTTCAAAAGGCTCTTATTGCATCGGGTTTTGGCGTGCTTCTTGTAGTCCTTGGTAGTGTCATATCGTTTCTTAAGAAATCAGAAGAAGGGAATGATGCGCTTCGAGTATCTACTGCAAAATTAGGGGCTGTCGTATCTACTGTAACAGAGCCTTTTATTCAACTTGGTAAAATTATATACAACACGCTTTCTACGCCTGAAGGGTTCAGTGAGTTTATGCAAAGACTTGGCAGGGTAGAGATATTCGGCACGAAACTAAAGGACGTGTTCGATAGGCTTAAAAAGGCGTTTTATGAAGCGCTTGTCAACCCTCAAGTTGCCCTAAAAAATCTTGTTGTTGATTTAGGTGTGTTTGTAGGCAACATTACAGGTATAGCAGAGGTTTTTAACACTGTAAAAGGAGTCATAACAGACGCATTTAATGACCCAAGACAGGCTGTCGCTGATTTATGGGAAACTATTAAGGAAAGCCTAATTTTCAGAGCGCAGAAACTTCTTGACACCTTTAAGTTTGTTGGCGGTGCTATAAAAAGCGTGATGGAACTCGATTTTGACGCTCTGAAAGAAAACTATGCGGGCGCAGTAAATAGCATTATAGACGCCACAACAGGAGTTGATGACACCGTAGGTAAGGTGGCAGAAAAAGTTGCACCTATAGGGCAAAAAATAAAAGAAGTATTCCAAAATGGGGTAGATAGCGCCAAAGACTTTATGAACACTCTTTCTGAAAACGTAGAAATGGCGGAGCAAGAACAGAAGGCGTTAAATGACATACAAAGAGAACTTCGTGCCTTAGGAATTGAAAGAGCACAACAAAATCGCAATATACAAGAGGCAAGAAGATTTGCTCGTGAAAACAGGTATGAGTTAGAAGAAGGTATTCGCAGACTTAACGAAGTTATTGAAGCAGANGANAAACTTGCTGAAAAAGAGTTGGACGCAAAACGTCGTGCACTTGAAATCAAAAGAGCACAAACCGATAGATTCTCGAGNACAAGTGAAGAACTGCAGGAACTTGCAGATATGGAAATCGAGTTTCACAATTTGGAAAAAGAGCACGAAACCAATCGTATGCGATTGGTTCGGGACAGAAACACTCTTGAAACTAAGATGATACAACTACGCTACAAACGAGAGAAAAATTTTCTTGAGTGGCAGTTGCAACAGATGGATTTTGAAAACAAGCGTATTCTATACTCGCGAAGAGGTATGCTACAAGAACTGATTGTTGCAGAAAAAGAGTACACGGACGTATTTGGCAACGAATTGGTAAGACAGCAAATGCTGACGCAATATCATATTGAAGAAACAGCAAGGCTTGAAGCCGCAGGTTTCAAGGCATCTATAGCGAGTGTTATGGCGTATGCAAATGCTGTGCAACGCATTGAGCAGGAAGAGTTAGAAGCAAGTAAAAAGGTTTCTGACATTCGTCGTAAGTACAAAGAACAAACGTTCGACGCCATTAAGGAAGCAGGGTTTAGAAGCGCAGAGGCTCTGTTTGGAGAATCAAAACTTTTATCATCTGCGGAAACAATCGTAGATACATTGAAGGGCGC
>JGI11772J19994_1000189_pt1 | contig 13430 bp, 21 predicted proteins | sample Etolagsurwater0m_FD_19994 | JGI IMG/M metagenome (IMG submission 19994) | reverse complement strand
GCCAAGTTTTTTTGCGGCGTCTCCAACATTTTTTTCTTTACTTTTTAAACCATTTAGCAAGCCTTGAACGGAATCTTCTCCTGCCTGATTTAAGGCCGAAATCATCTTGCCTTTATTGTTGACAACTGCCTCGTCAAAAGCAAGGATCCCAGCCTCTCCGGCGGCTTTATATAAAGCTTGCAGATTTTCCTTGCTTTCTTCCCCTAAGGCAGTAAGCCTTTGCCTAAAAGTGCCTGTTCGAGTAGTTGATGCTTGAGGAGTTGGTGCTTGAGAAGCGGCGGGGCTATCACCAGCAAGTTCTGCCTTAACTTTGACTGAGATGCCAGAAAGTTTGCTTTGAACTTCCTGTTTGAATGCAGTTACGTCTTTTACTGTTATGGCAGGACGAATTGTTGCCCCTATTTGAATTTTCCCCTTGGTTTGAGTTAAAAAGCGACTTCCTTTGATGCTGCGATTTAACTGGGCTACGGTTTTGTTAATCTCATTTTGGTTGGCCGCAGCGCGAATGCTGATAGGAATCTCTACGGCATCACGTTTCGCAAGAGCGTCAAGACGCTTTTGAATTTGATCAAACTGTTTATCAGTAAGCCCTCCGACTATATTAAGTTCAACGTTGAATTTTTTGTGTTTTATCGCTCTGTCTAAATTTCTTATTTCGTTATTAAGAATTTGCCTATTGAACTTTACCTGCAACTGAGCAGTAAATTCACTTTGCGCGATATTAACGGCTTTCCGCATTTGCTGGCGGAAAAAAGCAAGATCAAGACCAACGCTAAGTCTTAACTCAGGTGCCATATCGCGAAACCAATATTTTACAGTTTAGCTCTATTCTACATCTCTTGAGGATGCATTTTTAAGCTCTTCCGCCAGCATTCCAATAACTCTTCCATTCATTCGTCTTGTCTTCATGAGCTTTTGAAGCACTGCCAAACTTTCGTCCGTAATGCCAGTTTCTTTTTTGATCTTACGCGGGTCAAATGGCAAGAAATCTTCAGGAGAAGTTTTTGCTTTCTTACCCGCTAGTGCTCCAACAACAACAGTGCCAAGTTTTGCAGTTGCAACGCTGCTCAAGTTGTATTTATTAAGATCTTGCTTTTCAATCCATTTAACTGCAGCAATAACATCCCTCACTCGTTGCATGCCAAAGTTTTCCGCATGCCATCGACTATCTGTAAAATCAGAAGACGACAAGCGGAAATAAACTTCGTTCCAATTGGTGAGGCTTTTTAAAACTCGACGGGCTCTTCTTTCAAGCCTTTCGGGCTCGCTGAGGCTTTCGTCTTCTTCGGCGCTTTTCCCAGGCTTTGCTCCTTGGTTTCAGCTTCTTGTTCAGAAATAACAAATTCCATCACTTTTGCAATCAATGGGCGTCCCATTTCTTTGGTGTCTTCAATGGACCAGTCATCAACACGAGCCCACTCACCATCAATCATCGCTTCACCACGACAACGGATAAATGTAGTGGCCATGCGAGCATTATTGGCCTCAACGCCACCAGAGCCATCAAGCATTTGCAGCGTCTCTTCTGCAAAATCCTCCAGAAGCTCCATCTCGCTCAAACCACCACCACCTTGCAATAGATCAAAGGCTTCAGTAAGAGAAATGTCTTTCGCTTTGGCAATACGCTTAGCCAGTTGCACTGCACGAACAGTTGCTTGACTTTGATTTTTGCTTGCTTCCTCTTGTTCAATAGCTTCTGCCACAAGCCATCCACCATGCTTACGAAGACGCAGTGTAGGCAACAGTTCAAAATACTCAGGCTCTTTGCCTTGAAGGACGAAACTATACTTGCTCATGATCAAGAATGTTGAGGATAGCGTTGAATGCCTTCACTTTTTCGTTGTTTGAACGAAACTCGTAAGGCACTTCAACGATTAAGGAATGATGTTCGTTTGAAATTCTAACCGTGTCGCCATGAAAAGACACAAGGCACAAGATACCAACTTCCAAGCTGGAACCATTGATCTTGCAGTTCATTGCATGGAAACGATTGTCTTCGCTCCATAGGTAATCAACTTGCATTTAAGCGATCCAAGAATTGCGTAACTCTTAGTTTAAGGGCCTTGCCAGGAGCTTTGAAAAAGAAAGACGATGGAATGGAAATGTCATCAGTAAAAGGACGTGCCGTGACGTTAGTTCCTTCGCCCTCGTGAACGTACCAAGCATATTCTTGACCGCTGCTATTTTTTGCATCCCAATGCCAATTTGCTTCTGCTCCATTGCTAGAGCGTTCAAATCTGTAGCTTTTAACGCCGCTTTCATGAAGCTCGCCTAAGTCGTAAATATCACGAGGACTTGTTACAACTTCTCCGTTTTTCCTTCTTGTCTCATTATCATACGGCCATTTACCCATATTCCTGAATTGATCGTCCCAATGAGCATCATTGATGTCTTCCTCAGTCCAAGTCTCAAAGGCATCGATCAATGCCTTTTCAATTAACTCTTGACCAATAATTACAGCGTTAACGGCAGGCATTACGGTTCAGCATAAAGACGACGAATGGTCATATCAGGAATGATGATTCGACAACGCTCATAAGCAATGTCATCACCAGGCGTGTAGCGGAATGTTGCATCAGGGAAACGCCTCGCCATTCGATCCATTGCATCAGCAATTTCCTTGCCATCAGGATTATATTGCACCAGCACCACTTCCCATTGTTGCAACACTACAGCAACACCAACACCCGCATTTGGCAACACTTCAGGATACTGCCTGATCGTAAGCTCCAGTCCTTTCACTTGCCATTCATTAGGCACGCTCTTTTGTCCCACCACATAAACAGCAGGGATTTCAACAGCATTAGGAAGAATGTACTTCCCGAGAAGATTTGGGCTGTCGCCAAGAAGCGTAACAATTGCTTCTCTAACTTGACTTATGTCCATAGAAAAAGGCCCTCCATATAGGAGAGCCTAGCAAAAAGCAATGGAGAAAAATCAGTTAGGAGCAGTCGGGATGATGCTACCAGTTTCTTCAGCGTTTTGGTGGATGCCAATACGACCACGGCTTTGGAGATCAAAAGTAACTTCAACGAGGTTATCAGCGGGATAACTTTCGTTGTAGTTCATCACGCAAGCAGAAAATGCAACGCGATCATAATAATAAGTGGAACCAGAAGAGCCAAGTTGCTTGTTAATTTCAACATACACTTCATGATTCTTGTCATAACGAGAAGAGGCAACTACTTGAAAAGCCTCGTCAAAGCTATTGGGCAAAAATACAGAGCCGTCAACATCTTTTTGGAAGTAAGATGTGATCGAAGCAGTCGCGGCAGAAGTAACGATCACGCTATCAGTGAAGCCACCACCGCCAAGGAGGTAGAATTCCTGATTACCGTCGTTAAAGGCTACAGAAGCCGTCGTAGCGGCCTGGAGGGTGTAGAGAGTAGGTGCGCCGCTAACAGTGAATGTAGCGCCGCTCTGAGTGATCGTAGGGCGTGCAGTGCCGCCGATAGAGCCAACACGCACAATCACGTCCTGGCTCTTCACCAATTCAGTGGGATGATAGAGAGTCATTTTGTCCTCAATGGAAAAAGAAAATGGTTTAAGCGTTCAGGACGCTTCCTTTGCCAACCAGTCTAAAAATGCCTCTGATTGGCGTGCCGAGAAATTGCCAATAATGTTCAGCAATTTGCTCGTTTGGCAGCAGCTCAAACCTTCCTTCCCTTCCATTGATTGTTGCTTGAGCACTAGAACCAGGCGTGATTCCAGAAGCAAAAGCTAACGGATTTGTTAATCTGCCTTCCATGTACACCGCTGTGTTATCAGCGCCAAGAAGATAGTCGTATTGTGGATTGCGTTTTTGTTTAAGCGTGGCGTAATAAGTTGTGCCACTTGAAACAGGAATGTAATTTCCAGTCCCGGAATCCACGGTATAGCCAGAAGCCACTTGCCATACCAAAGTGGCATTTGCTAGTGGCTGCAGGCTATTGGTCATACGACAAATCCAACAGAAGAAGAAGGAATAGTGTTAAGCAGTCGCTTGAATTCTTGACCATACTGCGTAGCGTCTAAACCTTCGCCATACACTTTGCCTTCAGTGGCACCAATTTGAATGCCCATTTGTGCAAGCTGAATAGCGATAACATGAGCAGCAAGATGCTTTACTGCCCTATCGGTTTGATCTCCAAATAAAGAACCAACATCCGCAGTAGCCTCCTCGATTGCTCCATTCACGATTCCCGATGGATGGGGAGTGAATTCAGGAAACCGTTCAAGGAAGGAAGAATAATTGACTGCCATAATCAAGCATTTCCAGTACGAATTGCTTCTTTGCGGCGATTGATCGCATTGCGAACTCGCACGCGGCCTTCGATCTTCCTCCATTCGTCCAGTTTCTCTTCATCATGAATGAGTTCAATGCAACGAAGAGCTTCAGTCATTGGGAAGCCCGCAAGAGTTTTCACACTGTCGGGAATTTGTTCTTCCTTCATTTCCGCTTTAAGCTCTTCAATAGCACCGATAGACATAAGGCGTCTCACTGTACCGTTCTTCCTAGCGACTTCCCATTTTGCATCGGGAATATCATGATTCATGCCAGGAGCGAGTTGGATAATTCCACTATCAGTGATGACACCAAAAGCACCTTCGCGAGGAGGATTTTCAAGTTCAGGGCGATAAGCGATTAACATTTTGTGTTCAAATTAGAACTGCCACTATCTTAACGCCCCAAATCTTGAACGCCCTATCAGGTGGCCTGGACGTAAATCACGCTCTTGGGATAGTAGATAGAGACACCACCAACACGAGCATGAGCGGGAACGATGAATTCCAAACCGCGTTGTTGCGGTGGGAACAGTTCCAGAGGCTGAGGAATGTGCAGTTGCAGCTTCTCAGGATCGCGCTTGTACACCACCATGCGGTTCGTATTCAAGCCACTATTATCAGCATCAAGCTGATTGATAGGCTCAATGTTACGAATGAACGGATTGGTGCGCAGGAAGTATTCCAGAACGGTAACGTCCGAGGAATCAGAATTGCGCTGAGTAGCAATCACGTTATAGTCCTCATAAGCCATGAGGATGGTATCAGGCTGTTCCACCATGCGGGAACCGTTCACAATGGCACTAACGCCATAGTTCAGCAGATCCAGCATTTCCTGAGAAGTGGTGCCGCTATCAGTGAACCACTTATCAGCCGCGTAAACGTCAACAGTGGAGTTGTTGAAGAAGCCGGTCAGGCTCACAGAAGCGTCACCGAACATGGCGATGCTTTCAACTTTCTCCTCATAAGCGCGACGTACAGCAGCAGCACGACGTTGCTCAAGAGCCACATCAGCCATTTGAGCAGCACGCAGTTCTTGAACGGTGTAGCCGAAAGAACCGCCAATAGAACGAATGTTGATGGTCTTCTCGACTTGCGTCACGTCAGCACGAGGCAGATCATCGGCAGCGTCGGAGATGATCTTGAACTCACCAGTGGCGTCCATCACCCGATAGGTGTAGGTTTGTGCGCCAGGACCAGCTTCAGAAGTTACGGGCAGAATGGTGGGATACTTGATATCCGCATATTTCGTCTCAAAGATTTGAGGACGAATGTACTCAAGCTGACGGCTTAGAAACAGTCCAGCTTCAGCATCAAAACGATCAAAAGTCATTGGGGCCTCCTATCAGGAATCAGCGGAAAGAGTGAAGCTGGGGCCATTCAGCTCCAGGATCGCCACGCCAGAGCTAGTGGTGCTAGTCAGGAAGCGAGCGTTGGAGAGGCGGACAGTCTTACCAGAAGCAAAAGCATGAGAGAACTGACCAGCCTTGCCGGTGCCGCTAGCCGAATAAAGCACACGCACAGGAGAAGCGGGGGTAACAGCACCAGTCACATAAACAGCAACAGCGCCTTCGTTTGCCACATTCATCACCATGCCGCTAGCAACAGCAGGACGGGAATCAGAATCAGTGGCTTGCTCATCAACATAGGTGAGCACATTCACGCCAAGAGCAGTGTCGCCAGTAGCAGCAATGGTCTTAGCAGAATTCGCGACAGTGCCACCGGAGTTGTAAACAACAACATTACCGAAAGCAACAGCACCAGCCTCAGCAATTTGCGTGGAGATGGTGTTATCACGAACGTCGCTCAGTTGGCCTTCAAGGAGAGCCTGATGAGTGAGAGCGTAAACGGTCTGGACGCCACCAGCGGTAGCAGTGCCAGAAGCAGAGAAAGTAACGGCCATAATCAGCGAGCCTCCTTAGAAGTGGCGAGAGGAGCCTTCCAGGCATTGGTCACGTTTTCCCAATAGGAATCGTGATTCACAGCAGGAGAGGCAATGGAAGAAACAGCTTTACGAAGCTCTTCCGTTTCAGGGGAATCGTTGCGCTTGGCAACTTCAGAAAGCGTGTCGAACATAGCAGTGACATAATCATCAGATTTCTCTGACAGATCCACATCACCACGCACAGCCTTGACGGCGCTTTCCATGATTTCACGAGTAGACTTGCCAGCAAAATCAAATTCGCTATCAAGATTCACACGAGCTTTATCGATCAGGGCCACACGCTCTTCTACCAGGGAATCAAGATTGACTTCCTTAGCAGTTTCAAGCTCAGATTTCAGGCTCTCAATCTCCTCAGCCAGCGCATCAGCACGGCCTTCGGCAGAATCAGCCTTGCCCTTCATTTCTTTTTCCATAGCCATCATGTCTTCCTTCATTTTGGAAGCTTTGGCCATCATTTCGTCGTATTGTTTTTTCATGTCCTCGTAGGACATTTTGGCGTCTTCGCGTTCTTTAGTGATCGCCAGAGCAACGCTCTCGCTCACCTCAAACTCGGCGCCATCGAACACAACCTTAGCGGTCATTAGTCGATCTCCGGTATTTTGGATTAAGGAGGGATCAGCGGCATCTAGTCGATCCAGATGAAGCTTCACCTGAGGGCCTGCACGGCCTCTCCGAACAACGGCGACGTGATTGCCATTGATGGATTTTTGAATTCCATCGTAATGTTCGCCGTTTTCAGTAACGCCAGGTGTCGGATCGTATTCAACCCTATAACCTGCACTTACTTCTTTTGCATCACCTCGCATAATGCGATCAATTGCTTCTTGATCTGTAATTGTCATGACTGCACGGACGAAGCCGTTGTCGTAAACAATATCAGTGCCGGTAAAACCAATTTGGTATTTTTTGGTGTTTTCGGAATCAAGTAGAATTGGCGGATGTTCAAAAGTAATGGCCTTGCCTCCAAAAGAGGTCAGGCTCTCAGGGGACGCCACTTCAGTTTCGGGACGATATTCGCGCCGCACTGAGCCGTCAGCATCGGTGTAATGCTGAACACCAGTGCGAGCAATAGTAGCCCACGCACGAAGATAACCCTCCGGCGTGGTTTCGTATTTCTCAATTGGCGCTACATCGTAGCGAAAACATGTGTCGCCCATGAGTTAAGAATAGACGATAGAAAGTGGTACAATACAAGAAAGTATGCAATAACGCATAAATGAAACTTCTAGCTAGCAAAACAGACGTTCTGAAGCTTTCCTATGGGGAGGCGAAATTGATTATCGCCTCTCGCATTAAACTAGCGCGTCTAAACGCTGGACTGTCGCAAAAAGAAGTAGCGGAAAGTTTACATTGCAGTCAAAGCACAATTTCACGCTTGGAAAAAGCAGAAATTCAACCTGATTTTCTCCAGATTCGTGTCATGAGTGGATTATTTCACGTCAGTATTCTTTGGCTTGGTGGTTATCCAAGTTTTGTTGTTAACACTGCTCAGTCATCGTCTTGATCGTTTTCTTCGCGAGCTTCGTTTAACTGATCCTCAAGGTCTTCCATTACATACGCTTTTGCGATTGCCTCAGCCTCGAAAACTAACATCTTAATTGGCATAAAATGCTCATCAGGTTTGTCGTAAAAGCTTTCAACAAAAACGTGAGTTTCCTCAAGCCTACCGTTCCTGAAACGCTGTTCTTCAACAAACTTCCAATTAGACGTGGCGCGATGCTCGTGCGCTGAGAGAATCGCAAGAGCTTGCATAATACCAATACCTTGCTCTTCTTCCATCGCGCTAATGTATTCGCTCATTTGACTTGTGCTATTTAAATAATTTTATCAAACGGCGACATGCACGGAATAACCATCTGCGCTAATCGTCTTTGTCTTCATGAAATTCACAACTGTTTCGCGAATGTAGTTCAAGTGATCCTCCGTCAAACCTGGATGGCATCCAACGAAAAACACTTTATCCAGCACTTCGTAAGCATTTTTAAATTGCATGGCATCACCAAGATGCTTATAACCAGGATGAAGCAGTAAATTGCCTGCGAAGTAATTCCTGGTTTGGATTCCATTGTCCTCCAAATACTGCTGCAGTTCATGCTTAAGCTTTTTGTCGCTAAACACTAATGGCACGCCAAACCAGCCAACTTCTGCTTTTGCGTGTTCCTTGGGAATTTCAATGGAAGGGGAGTACACATTGAAAAGATTGGAAATGAATTGATAATTTTGACGACGCTTGAAATGCACTTCATCAAATTTTTCCAATTGCACCAAGCCAACTGCGCCCTGCAAGTCCAATGGCTTCAAGTTGTAACCAATATTACTAAATACATACTTATGGTCAACCAAAGCATCGTAGCCATCAAGCCATTTATCAAAACGATTGCCACAAGTTCCGTTCCGCAATAAATTACATTCACCAACGCAATAGCAATCGCGTCCCCACCATGCAAAACTGCGAGCAAGCTTATTGAAGCCAGGAAGACTGGAGCTAACCATTCCGCCCTCCATTGTTGTAATGTGATGCGCTGGATAGAAAGAACAAGAAGAAGCTACAAAATAATCACTTAACCATTTGTCGTCCCATTTCGTGCCAAGCGAATCACATCCATCGGCAATCATCTTAATATCATGACAATCGCAAATTTTTTTTAATTTGTCAATGTCACATGGATTGCCAAGCACCGGACTGTTAATAACTGCAACAGTTTTATCGGTAATGGCCGCTTCAATTGCCTCAAGACTCCAATTAAGCGTTTTCCACTCAATGTCAACAAACTTAGGCACCATGTTGTTTTGAAGAATAGGCGCCACGGTAGTTGGAAAACCAACAACACTTACAATGATTTCAGCGCCGTCTTCCCATTCGTAGTATTTCTTCAATGCAGCAAGCATCACGAGATTGGCGGAACTGCCGCTGTTGACCATTAGGCTTTCAGTAAAGCCAAATTTCTTAGAAAACGCTTTTTCAAATTTTGCTACATTAGGCCCCGAAGGAAGCCAGCCATTGCTTTCCAAACATTCGACTGCTGCTTTGATTTCTCGACCGTCAAAAAATGGGCCGGAGTACAGAACTTTTGGCTTTTGCATAAGTCTTCAAGACCTTCTTCCAAAGAGATCAATGGATGAAAGCCGAGTGCGAAAATCTTGCCGCAGTCTAACGCCATTTTCACTCGTGACTCTGCATTAGTCGGCTGAAACGTCCTGCAATTACTAGAAGACTTTAAATATTTCTTGCAAATTTCAACTGCCTCTGAAACGGGAATGCTGCTTCCACTGCCCACATTGTAAATTTCATTAACCTTCCCTTTCGAGCAAACCAAATCAATAGCCCTGCACACATCATAAATATGAATGTAGTCACGAGTGAGGCCAGCAACAATATTGACATCCTTGTCTTCCCTTAAGCTATCGATCAAATATCGAAGAACATTGCGACTGCCAATACTTTTATCCGGTCCTCCATAAACATTACCAAGACGCAAGATTCGCCAATTCATATTATGTCGCGAGCAGTAATCAATAACAATTTGCTCAGCACAGCGTTTCGTAATAGGATACAAACCCGTTGGATTACAGCAGTCTTCTTCCTTCATTGGAAGATTAGTGTCACCATAAACAAACCAAGAACTAACAAAATTAAAAGTTTTCACTCCATTCTCATGACAAGCCTCCAGTCTTTTAAGGAGAGCCGTCAAATTAGTATCAGAGTGAATCCATGGATTAGTGTAAAAATTACTTGTAGTGCTGATCAAATACAAAACTTCTCTAGTGAGAGGCTCCAGCTCGTCTCTAGGAATCGCTATTGAATCGTATAGTTCAGTGAAATAAGTTCCAATGATACCAGTGGCACCATAAACACTAAAAGTCAATTGTTTTTCTTGCGAGCTTCAACCATTTTAACTGCGGTTTTGCGGATTACATTTTTTCCTCGCTGATGCTGCCTCATGTTGCCCATTGACCCGCGAATTTCTGCACCACATCTCTCGCAAATCCTAATTACCTTTGCCTTTCTTTTGTTTAACCATGTATTCATTTCTTTGTTTCTAGCTTTAGCCCTTTCGCTTGATTTTTTCCGAGCGGTATCCGACGACAATGGGTGACTTCCGCTCTCTTTCCATTGCGCTTGCAAAGTTTTACCGTGTTTCGACCATGCTTCTTTCGCTTTCTCCGTTAAATAAACGCCATTTTCCCATCTTTTCCTTGCTTCTTGAGACAGAAAGTTACGACCTTCTTCTGTTTTTGCCCAATTACACTCACTCGCTGCTTTTCGAATTTTTTCAAATTTATGTGAATTCATTTTGGTGTCACGCTTAGACATGCAGATAAGGGCAGCGGCTGTGCCCGCACATGGAAAAATTTTAAATAGTAAGCGGTGAGCAATCCAATGTTCTCGGAGCGTCAAGGGCACTGTTTTGTTATTTTCACACCTATCTCGCCAAAAACAAACTGGAAAATAATGATGCCATTCATATTTTTGAGTAGGATCTAATTTTTCGCCAATGCGCTTCTTGGCTTTCGCGATTAAGTTTACGTATGCTTGCCTATAGTTCATCTTTTTTCTTACCTTCAACTTTCTCGATTATAGATCTAGCCCAACGCTCTCCAGCTTTTCCGCCCCAAAGCAACATCGAAATATATCCAGCGTCATCTTCTCCACCACTAAAATTCTTGCGATGCCTTGAGAAAAATGCAGCCATACGCTTGATCGTTGCATAGCTCACTTTACCGCCGCCTGCCAGGTCAGAAGCTCTTGCAACTCCACTACCAATGCCTTGTTTACCAGCTTCCTGCGTAGACAAGCCCCCTTTCTTGTGCTTCTTGCGAAGCTCTAAACCACGACGGGCTGCAGCTCTTACGGACGATGGAGGGGCGAACGATTCAACGTCGCCCCTGTCTACTTTTTTTCTTCTTTCAGCCTCTTAAGATACCCACGGCAACGAGCTTCTCCCGGCCCCATCTTTTCGTCGATGTAGCTAGCCCAATATTCATCACTCTTGCCTTCTTTCTTGATACCAGCTTCAGATAATGCAATCGCCATTGCTTGACGAGGATCTTTTACCAATTCACCTCCACTGCTTTTCAAGGTGCCAGCCTTAAATTCTCGCATCACAGTGCGAATTTTTTCGCGACGCTGATTTGTGGTCATAACGTAAATCAACCAGTGAAACCAATCCTAGCATCTTTGACTTTTCCTTCGCCAAAGAAATGATTTCTGTAAATTAATAAAGTAGTGATCATTCTCTCTGCTACAAAGGCAATTGACCGTCTTTGATAACCTTGAAATGATTCGCATAAATTCATGTTCTCTTCATAAAAAGGCATCATCGTTTCAAACACTAATTCACAATATCTATCAAACAACCATTTAGGACCACGAGCCATATTACAACCATGAAAAACTCCTTGATTCCATGCGTATTCAAGCATATCAACCGTAAGGGGAATTCTTTTTCTGTTGGCTAAATCAATGGAAAATTGATAAGCAGGGAACGTACCGTGACTGCTTTCATATTGATGCCTCATGTTTCCAAACAATGCAGGTTCAGGCACATACAAAACACCGTCCTCTGATTTAGCAACATCTTCTTCAATCCATGGCCTTCTATATTGACAAATGCCAAGAAAATCATCATCAGCATTTTTCCACATCCAATACAAAACAGTGAGATCACCAAAAATAGAATTCAATGGAGAAATATTTTCTCCAGCGTCATCCATTAACCATTGATCGTCTCTGTATTGTTGTTTTGTCCCTTCATCAAAAGCAGAAGCCCCCGCAAGTACATTAATCAACTTGCCTTGTGTTACTTGATAACGAGGCGGCTTTTGGTGAAGGGAACAACAGTAAAGCGATGGGGAATTATTATGCATAAATTTGACGATTAGCCCAGAGTTCATTATAATTATTTACTCCCTTAGCTCCAAGGCCAGTCAAGTCTCCACCACCTGCAGGCTTACTCCATGCCATGATCGTTCCATCAGGAAGAACAAAAGCTCGATTCTTCTGCTGATAAGTTGGTGTTAATTCCAGGTAGTCTCCAAACACATGATTAGCATTGCCGCCATGAAATGCTAAAGCTTGACCAAGTAATGTCGGACCAGTGGGGCACAATGGTGTAATGCCATAGTATTTCTCTTGGCAATTATCAACAATCATGTTGATTGCAGTTTGAAGATGGGGGCTATTTGGTTTGGAATAAATAACAGTAGTAGCACATGCCCAGCTTGTAAAACTAAATCGTTGAATGTCTCTAAATGCAAGCCATTCAACACGATCACCAACATCGACGGGATTTACAGCTCTGACACCAATGTCAAAATACCACCCGCCAAGCTTATTAAGAAGACAGAAACGTCCAAGATCAGCCTTGTAAGAATATGGCCTTAAAGTATCGTAAGCTTCTAAGACAGCGGCGGGATAGTTTTCTTCAATAAAAGCACGAAGCGTTTCTTTGTTATAAATAACGTGATCGGCATCAGGGTAGATTTGATCAATCGTGCCAGTAGCATATTTTAAGAATGGAGACAGTTCCTGATTTTCGTGGTCAGAAAGATAGATTTGTGAAATTTGCATTGTTTTTTCCTCAACCGATTTTTACAGGCATAAATCCTTTGTATTCCTTCTGCGGCTTGACAGGCTCAGGAGCCAGTAATTTATTAGCAATGGAAAGGAATTGATTTTGAATATAAGGCCAAGTAAACGGCTCGTTTCTCAATCGGTCATAACACCACTCACCGTGATTTTTCAACACGTCGCGATTATGGTAGTAATAATCAAGAATTGCAGCGGCAGATTCAGGGTCAGGCAGCAGCCTTTCTAACCCGTAATTTCGATCAGTCTCAGCAGCATTGCATGCAATACGAGGAAGCTCATTAAAGATTTCAGCCAGGCTTGTATGGTCAGGAACAACTTGCGTGACGCCAACAGAACCGTGCTCAGTATTGACAAGACCCCACCCCTCTCCAATGCAAGTGTTGATGCCAATATCAGCAGCATTGTAAACCATATTCAATTGTTCAATGGGCAAGCAATTGTCTACAGAAAAATGAGGGCTAGTCAGGATTAATTTGCTAGTTGCATCGTAACCTTCATCACGAGCAATTCGCTTAAACAATGGAATCACATCCCATCCCAAATCTTTGCTTCCCATGTTTAACCACAGGCGAGCATCAGGCTTGTCTTTCGCAAACTTGATAAAACTTTTAAGAGTTAAGTCAATGCGCT
>JGI11772J19994_1000188_pt1 | contig 13439 bp, 14 predicted proteins | sample Etolagsurwater0m_FD_19994 | JGI IMG/M metagenome (IMG submission 19994) | reverse complement strand
TAAAACAGAGAATTTAAAAGATATTTGTCAGAAAATATGCACAGACAAATCATTGATGGATAAAATTCAAGGAAACGAATTTAAATTAAAATCTAAAGGGTTGTTAAATATAAACAAAGCTAAAATAACAGTTGAAGAAAATTTTACAGATCGTCAGTTTAATGACAATGAATTAAAGAAATTAAATTCAAATTTAAATTCTTTAGTTTTGTACGGTAAATTAGAAAATTTATTTAATTTATCTAGATACTTTACTTTATTGTAAATTACTTTGGTCCGACCATTTTTTTTGGATCTACAATCTTATTGTACTCTTCTTCTGTTACAAGACCTGTCTTTAAAGTTTCTTCTTTAAGTGTCGTTCCTTTTTTATGAGCTGTTTTTGCGATTTTACTAGCGTTATCATAACCAATTTTTGGTGATAATGCAGTCACAAGCATTAAAGAATTTTCTAATAGTTCTTTTATTTTTTTCTTATTAGGTTTTATTCCGTTAACACAATAATCAACGAAACAGTTTACACTGTCAGCTATTAAGTCAATCGATTGAAGAACATTATGTGCAATCATAGGCTTAAAAACATTTAGTTCAAAATGACCATGAGTTCCCGCGATGGTTATTCCTGTATGATTACCGATTACTTTGGTACACACCATTGTAATGGCTTCGCATTGAGTTGGATTTACTTTGCCGGGCATAATAGATGAACCAGGTTCATTTTCCGGTAGTTCCAACTCTGAGTAGCCTGCTCGAGGGCCAGAACCTAGAAAACGAATATCATTTGCAATTTTCATCAGCGCTACTGCAGTTGTATTTAAACTCGCAGAAAAATTTACAACAGGGTCGTGACTTGCAAGAGCCTCAAATTTATTTTTTGCAGTTTGAAATGGTAATTTGGTTATTTTTTTTATTTCTAATGCTATTTTTTTATCCCAGCCTTTTCTTGAATTAATTCCAGTACCNACAGCNGTACCACCTTGCGCAAGGTNATAGATTTCTTTTAAAGCTATGTTTANTCTTGATAATGAGTTTTTAACTTGTTCATGATATCCGGAAAATTCTTGTCCCAAAGTAAGTGGGGTAGCATCTTGTAAATGCGTTCTTCCAATTTTAACAATATCTTTAAATTGATTAACTTTTTTTTCTAAACTTTTTTCTAGTTTTTTAAGAGCTGGAATTAATTTTTTATGAGTCTGTAAAGCAATTGCAACATGCATAGCTGTTGGAAAGGTATCATTAGTAGATTGCGCCATATTCACATGATCGTTAGGATGAACTGGTTTTTTTGAGCCCAATTTACCTCCTAGCATTTCAATAGATCGGTTTGATATAACCTCGTTTACATTCATATTTGTTTGTGTGCCCGACCCAGTTTGCCAAACCTTTAATGGAAAATGATCATCTAGTTTTCCATTTATGACTTCATCCGCAGCTTTTTGAATTGCCTTTGATAAATTTTTATCCAAGTCTTTAAACTGAGCGTTGACAATGGCTGCAGATTTTTTAACTATTCCTATTGCATGAATGAGTTCTATTGGAACGTTGATTTTTCCAATTCTGAAATTTTTCATTGATCTTTGAGTTTGTGCACCCCAGTACTTATCTGATGGAACTTTTATTTTTCCAAAGCTATCAAATTCAGTTCTTGAAGACATAAGATTTATAGATAATTATATATACATTATAATTTAAAAAACAATGAACGTAATCGTCTTAGGTGGAACATTTGGTATCGGTTTTGAGTTAGCAAAAAAATATTTAGGCAAATCTAAAAATTTAATTATTTTGGGTCGAAATGATGAGAAGTTAAATGAAATTAAAAATCAATTTTCTGGAAAAAATACAAATATAATTACTGAAAAATTAGATGTTACAAGCCTTGAAAATACTAGGAATGTTTTAAGTAAAATCATTGATGAATTAAAACAAATTGATTTAGTTATTTATTCAAGTGGCTTTTATAAACCTAACAATACTTTTGATGTTGATATTGATTTGTACCGTAAAACTATAGAGGTTAATTTTATGGGACTTATAAATGTCATGTCAGTAATATTACCTCAACTAAAAAAACAACAAAACGGTCATGTTGCAATGATCAGTTCTTTGGCTGGTTTTTTTGGCTTACCTAATTCGTCAGGTTATGGACCAAGTAAAGCGGCAATGATGAACTACTCTGAGTCTATTTATAATGACTGTAAAAAAAACAATATATTTGTAAGTTTAATTAACCCTGGTTTTGTAAAAACACGTCTGACTGATCAAAATACATTTGAAATGCCTTTTCTTATGTCTGCAGAAAAAGCAGCATCCATTATTTATCAAGGGTTAGAGAAAAAAAAATACGATATTACTTTTCCAATGGTGATGAGTTTTTTATTTAAGTTTATTAGAATATTGCCAAGACCTATATTTTTCTTTTTTTTAAAATTTATGGTTAAAACTTAAAATTTAGTAAATCGTAAAATAAATCAAAACCATAACAACTAAATTAGCACCGAGTAATAATTGTAAAGTTTTAGGTACTAATAAGTTCTTTTTATTTTCTATTTGTATTGGATCTGCTTCTGCTAATTTTATAAGTTTAAATTTATGCATGATTTAATATTAAAAAAAAATTATGACTAAGATTTAAATATAATTTGTCTATTTTGGGGCGGTTTAACTATCTAGTAGTTGTAATGCTTCTTTTAATAACTTTTCAGACTCTTCATGATCACCACTTTTATGAGCCTCTTCGCCTTGTATTCTTAACTGTCTAATTTCATTAAGCTGTTCTTTTGAAAGTTGTTTTGTTTCCTCCAATATTTGATCAATTTGCTTTATCAGTAATGGACACGATCCTGCAAAAGCAAAAGTTGGAAAAAGCAACAAAGCTAAAAAAACAATTTTTTTAATCATGATGATTAAGTATGAAAAAAGTTTGTCAAAATTAAGTTTAGAGTTAATACTTTAAAGCAAGATCTAAATCATTTTTAATGTCTTCTATATTTTCAAGGCCAATAGATAATCTTATTAATTTATCGGTAATCCCAAGACTCAGCCTTTCATCTTCTGGTAGAATTCGATGTGTTGTAGTAGCGGGATGAGTAACAAGTGATTTTGTATCACCAAGATTATTTGAGATATCAAATAACTTTAACTTATTAATAACATTATAAGCATTTTCTTTTGTTCCCTTAATAGTAAAGGAAATCATATTACTACCTTTTCGCATTTGTTTTTGAGCTAAATCGAATTGATTAAATGAATTTAAAAAGGGATAATTAACTTTTTCAACATTTGAATGACTTTCTAACATTTTAGCTATTTCTAAAGCTTGATCTGACTGTTTATTAACTCTTAGCTCAATTGTTTCTAAACTTTTTAAAAGTACCCATGCATTAAATGGACTGATACATGGCCCGGTATGTCTCAAGAAAGGTTTTAATGTTTCTTCTTTAAATTTAGAGGAAGTTAAAATTGCACCTCCCATAACCCTTCCTTGTCCATCAATGTGTTTAGTTCCGGAGTAAACAATAATATCAGCTCCAAAGTCCNTTGGTGATTGTAATACTGGAGANGCAAAAATATTATCAATTATTGTTAATATTTTTTTACTTTTTGCAAGCTCACAAACTTTTTCGATATCTATTAATTCTAAACATGGATTGGAAGGAGTTTCAAAAAAAAATAATTTAGTATTTTTCTTAATATTTTTTTCCCAAGATTTTAAATCTTTTCCATTTACAAAGCTTACTTCAATGCCAAATCTAGGTAAGATTTCTTTAATAATATATCTACATGAGCCGAATAATGCAGAAGCTGATACGATGTGATCACCAGCTCTTAGTTGACACATCATTGAACCAAATACTGCCGACATCCCACTCGCGGTAGCAAAGCAAGCTTCAGACTTGTCGAGTAACGCCAATCGTTGCTCAAACATTTCTACAGTTGGGTTGGCATACCTTGAATATTGATAACCGGTTTGTTCCCCTTTAAATATAGCTTCTGCATCTTCAGCGCTATCATAAACAAAGCCAGAATTTAAAAATAAAGCTTCAGATGTTTCTTTGAACTGAGATCTTTGTAAACCTCCTCTTACAAGGTTAGTCTCTCTTTTTACCAAATTATCCTCTCAGTTCTTTTGCAGCAGACACCATTTCTTTAAGTGCATCTATAGTTTCTGGCCATCCTCTAGTTTTTAAGCCACAATCTGGATTAACCCATAATCTCTTAGGATCAATTTGTTTTGAAGCTTTTTTAATTAACTCTACCATTTCATCTTTTTTAGGCACTCTTGGAGAATGTATATCATATACACCTGGTCCAATTTCATTAGGGTATTTAAACTTTTCAAAAGTTTTTAATAATTCCATTCTTGATCTTGAGGTTTCAATGGAAATGACATCAGCATCTAAAGCAGCAATAGAGTCAATAATATCTTCAAACTCCGCATAGCACATGTGAGTATGAATTTGAGTCTCGTTTTTCACGACAGCAGCAGAGATTCTAAAAGCATTGACTGACCATTTTAAATATTCATCCCAATCTTTTCTTTTAAGTGGAAGACCTTCTCTTAAAGCAGGCTCATCAATTTGAATCATTCTTATTCCGTTAGATTCTAAGTCAGCAACTTCATCTCTTATTGCAAATGCAATTTGTTCGGCAGTAGTTTGTCTAGGCTGATCATCTCTTACAAAAGACCATTGTAAGATTGTGATAGGCCCTGTTAACATTCCTTTAACTATTGACGAAGTTTGTTTTTGAGCAAATTTAGACCATCTTACAGTCATTGGTTCTGGTCTGGATACATCACCAAAAATAATTGGAGGTTTAACACATCTTGAACCATAACTTTGAACAAATCCGCTTGAAGTAAAAGTGAACCCTTTCAAATTTTCTCCAAAGTATTCAACCATATCATTACGTTCAAATTCTCCATGAACGATGACATCGATTCCTAACTCTTCTTGACGTTTTATAGCTTCGATCGTTTTGTCTTCTAAAAATTTATCATAATCTTCATTAGATAATTCACCTTTTCTATTTTTAGCTCGAGCTTGCCTTACATCTTTTGTTTGAGGGAAAGATCCAATGGTCGTTGTCGGGTATAAAGGAAGATTAAAAATATCTCTTTGAATTTTTGCACGATCTTCATATTTTGACTGTCGGTTTAGAGTATCTTCATTAATAGTTTTAACTCTTGCTTTGACGTTATCATCATGAATTAGACTAGATTTTTTTCTTTCTTCAATACACGCTTTGTTATCAGTAAGATCAGATTTAGCCTCTCCGTGATTTATATTTTGTTTTAAAATATTAATTTCTTGAAGTTTTTGTTTTGCAAATGCTAACCATTTTTTAATGTTTTCTGGAACTTTTCTTTCTAGATCAAGATCATATGGAGTGTGAAGAAGTGGACACGAGCTTGAAATAATAAAGTCTCCTTTAACATCTTTAATTTGATCAATGATTTGAGTTAAATCAGATTTCCAGATGTTTCTTCCATTAATAACCCCTAAAGATAAAGTCTTATTACTATCTTTAATATAGTTAAAATTATTTTCTCCTCTAACTAAATCAAGATGGACAGCATCAACATCTGATGCAAAAACCTCTTCTTTTACTTTTTGATCTATGCTTTCAAAGTATGTTGTTAAAAGTATTTTTGAGTTACCAGCAGCTTCTTTAATTGAGTTTAGTGTTTTTTTTATTTTTGAAACTACACCTTCATCCAAATCTTTTACAAAAATTGGCTCATCAATTTGAATCCACTCTGCTCCAAGGTCATTTAATTTTTTTACAATCTCTAAATAAACAGGAAGTAAATTATCTAGTAAATCTAAAGTATTTTTACCTTCAGTTGATTTTGATAATAATAAAAAAGTAATAGGACCTAGTAGTACAGGTTTTGTTTTGTAACCTGCAGATTGAGCTTCTTTAAATTCTTCAAATGGTTTTTGAGAACTTATTTTAAATTTTTGGTCGCTTTTAAGCTCTGGAACAAGATAATGGTAATTTGTATCAAACCATTTAGTCATTTCTAACGCGCTTACATCAAGCTCTTTTGTTTGAGACCCTCTTGCCATTGCAAAGTAAGTTTTTAAATCAACATCATCACCTTGCCAGTTATATCGATCAGGCACAGCCCCTAGTAAACAAATTGTATCTAAAACTTGATCATAAAATGAAAAGTCATTTGATGTGATTAAGTCAATTCCATTTTCTTTTTGAATTTCCCAATTTTTCTTTCTAAGATCTTTAGCGGTTGATTGGAGTTCATTTTCTTTAATGTCTCCTTTCCAAAAACTTTCTAAAGCTTTTTTAAGCTCTCTTTTTGGCCCGATTCTTGGATACCCAATAGTTGCTGTTGTAATCATATTCTTATCTCTCCTGTTTGTTTTTCATTTTTGGTTTGTAAAAATTTCTTATAGGACTTTAATCTTGAGCATACGGCGTAACTTAATTCATATTTATTCAATGTATAAAAATGAAATTCATTTATTCCTTCTTTTTGCAATCTTTTGACAAGATCTGTTGCCAAGCTTGATCCAATCATTTTTTGAACCTCAGGATTATCATCAGATCCATCAAATTCTTTTTCAATCCATTTTGGAACATGAGTTCCGCATTTATCACTAAAACTTTTAACTCTTTTATAGTTTTGTATTGGCATAATACCTGGAAGGATTTGGATATTAATTCCTGCTTTAACGGCGTCATCTCTAAAACGTAAAAAAACATTTTCATCAAAAAAGAATTGAGTAATTATTCGATCTGCACCTGCATCCACTTTTCTTTTTAAATTATCTAGATCTTTTTTCTTATCCATTGAGTCAGGATGAATTTCAGGATACCCAGCAACCGATATATCAAAGTTAGCTAACTTTTTTAATCCAGCAACCATATCTGCTGCATTTTCATAGCCTTGGGGATGAGGATGGTATTTTGCTCCTTCTGTTCTTACGTCACCTCTTAATGCAACAATTCTTTTTATTCCTTTTTCAAACCATCCAAGAGCTAAATCATTAATTTCATCTTTGGTCATATCTACACATGTTAGGTGTCCAGCAACTGGAACGTTACTGTCTTTATTAATTTTCTTTACAAAAGTATCAGTTTTAAGTCTTTCGCCGCCTCCAGCTCCAAAAGTGACGGAGAAGAATTCTGGATTAAAGCTTTCTAATTTTTTTAAACTTTTCCACGCCACATCTTCATCAGATGCATTTTTTGTAGGAAAAAATTCAAAACTAAATTTTAATTCATTTTTCATAATTTTTAGCTTCAAATTTGCAGGTGGGGTAAAAAAAAACCACCGGCTAAAGCGGTGGTTAAGTCTCGCTTTAGCAGTTTGTTTATAGTGCCCGCAATTTGAAATAAATCAGCACTTGAATAAAGCTATATAAATAAATTGTTTTAATTGTAAAGAGTTAAAATTAGCTATTAAAATCTTGCTTTTTTTTAAACATGTCTCTTAAGGTTGCAAAAAACACAAACCAATAAAACCTTAATTTATTAAAAAAACCTTTTCTAGCTTTAAGAAGGTAATATTGTGACAAGCCACACTCAGTTTTTATATAATTTGTAATATCATTTTTCATTTTTTTATTATTTGTATTAATTTTTTTATAATTAAAGGCACTAAGCCAATCAATATAAATGATAAAATAAGATTAAAACTCAAAATATCACTCATGCTACTTATTTTTGACAATTGAACACCTGCATTAACAAAAACAACGTACCAATAAGCATCCCTATTTGAGAAATGATATAAAAAGTCATTGTTTTCATTTTAGTCAAACCAAATACTAAATTGATTATAAAAAAAGGAAATATCGGACTAAGTCTTAAAAAAAATAGATAATAGATGCCATCTTCTTTTATGCCTTTATTAATTTTATCTAAGTACTTTGAATATTTATTTTGTACAAAATCTCTAAGTACAAATCTGGACATTAAAAAACATAACGTTGATCCAATTGAGCTTGCAAAAGAAGTTAAGATAACACCAGGTATTAAGCCAAAAAGTGCGCCAGCCAAAACTGTTTTAATTGCTGCAAAAGGCAATGCAAATGCAGTTACGATGATGTAAATGAAAAAAAAAAGAATAAAATAAAAAATAAAGTTACTATCTATTAATAAAATTAATTTTTCGTGCTGCTCTTTAATTGTTTCAAAAGATAAATACTGTCCAATATCAAAGAAAAAACCAGCCATAATTGATGCTAAGAAAAAAATAATAATGAATGATTTTATAATTTGGTTAGCCATTAACTACAGCTCGATCCGCCTAATACACAAAATTTCGAACAATGAGGATGATTAAGATAAATTTTTTTCATAGATTCTTTTAAGTTCAATCCTAAAGTAAATTCATCAGAATAGGGAAGGAGCGTACAAGCGATAACACTTGGAGTTTTATCTCCTTTTTTTTTCACAATCATTCTAGAACTTGAACACATAATCTCATTAGGGCTTTTGTTTAATATACCCCAGCATTCGGTCGTGATTTCTGCAGTATCTTTTTTTTCGTCCATTTCTGCAAAAGTTACTAAATCAGAATTAGAAAAAGCATCTAGATTGAGTTGATAATTTTCTATAAAATTTTTAAAATTTTTTCTTGTTGCTTTTTCATCTTCGTTCCACATTAATCGTGTCGCAAGAGCAAAATTAAATTTATTATCAGATAGCCATTTTAATCCCTCAATCATAGGTTCCCAACTCAATGGACCTCTGACTTCTTCATGTTTAGACTTAGAATAATGATCAATGGAAACTCTTATTGTTAGATTCAAATGATTAAGCTTAAATAACTCTTTATTATTATTCATCATGGGCTTCATTGCATTTGTTAGAACAAGAGTTTTAAACCCATTATCTAAAGAATATTTTATCATCTTAAAAATATCTTTATTCATAAACGGCTCACCACCCGTAAACCCAATTTCAATAGTACCCATTTCATTTTGAATACTTTCGTTTACAAATTTTTTAAATTCTTCAAATGATAAATATGAAAGTCTGTCGTTTTTAGGGCTCGACTCAATGTAGCAATTTTTACATGTTAAATTACAAAGCGTTCCAGTATTAAACCATAGAGTTTTTAATTTGTTTGCTTCAACAAATGCCCTGTCTTTATTATCTGCGGTCAAATATTTGTTTTCAAATTTTCCGTACATAGTTATACAAAGTTTTAACAATTAAATTATTCATGTATACCTAAACCATGTTACCTGAAAACTATCTTTTATTTCTTCAAATTATCATTGTGATGTTTGTTACTCCTGGAGGACCCAGAGTTTTAATTATGTCCCAATCTATTAATTATGGATTTGGGAAAAGTCTTTGGACTGCTTTTGGNGATGTGACNGCAAACTGCATTCAGATGCTGCTAGTTTTATTTGGACTTGGAGCATTGCTTAAAATTTTTCCTGATATTGTGATTGTATTNAAATGGGTAGGGGTGAGTTATCTTTTATATGTTGCTTATGGTTTTTATAAATCAAAAGCAAATATTGATATCAATACCGGCAAACAAGTTAAATCCAATATATTACTTTTTAGAGATGGTTTTTTTATAGCGTTCTTCAGTCCAAAAGCAGTTATTTTTTTTGCGGCTGTATTTCCAACATTTTTGACTGGCGAAAATTATATGACTCACTTTATCGTGATGCTTATAAGTTATGTTGTTTTAGATTTTTTAACACTAGCAATTTATTCCAAAGTTGCAGAAAAAATTATTGATCAATTAAAATCTAATCCTAAAACTTTAAATTATATTTCTGCTGCAGCATTGGCTTTAATTGCGATTTTTATTGCTATTAAAGTTTAATGAAAGTATTTTTTACAAGAAAATACCAATTTATCTAAAAGTGTTTTTAAAAGTTTTAACTCCTGTTCATTAAAATCCTGAAATAATAAATCAGTTCTATTTTCTAAATTTTTTACAAATTTTTTTCTAATTTCATGCCCAAGTTTTGTTAAAGATAATTTTTTAGACCTATTATCATTTTCATCCATTGTTATTTTGACATAACCATTTTTTGAAAGTTTTGTTATGGATCTACTAATTAAAGCTTGATCGGACCAGTGACTTGTTTCAATTTCTTTTATCGTTGTTTCTTTTAAATCGCCAATTACATTTATCATATAAAGATCTGGCATACCTAAATCTCTATGAGGTCTAGATAAACCGGATAAATATCTTTTGTTTTCAACTGAAATTTTATTAATTTTAAAATTTAATGAATCTGAAAAACTAATGTTTTTTTTGTTATTATTCATAATCAATTTAAAGTTGAATATATGATAAATCATATAATTTACGTTGTATAGTGATATTTATAAAAGTAATTTCAAACAGTTAATTAACTTAATAACTCGGGGGAGAAACATGAAAAATCTATATAGATCAATTCTATCTTTTGTTTCTGTTCTTGCATTAGTCTTCAGTTTTGGAACTGCAAATGCTAAAGTTGAGGGAGATACAATCGTCCTTGGCGCAGCTGTTTCACTAACTGGAAAATATTCTACTAACGGTGAGCATACTAAAAATGGTTATGACCTTGCAGTTAAAAGAATTAATGACATGGGCGGAGTCAAAGTAGGTGGAAAAAGTTATAAATTTAAAGTCATTTATTATGATGATGAGTCAAACTCAAAAAGAGCTGCTCAGTTAGCAGAAAGACTTATTAAACAAGATGGCGTTAAATATATGCTTGGGCCATACAGTTCAGGTTTAACAAAAGCCATTGCTCCAGTAACTGAGGAAAATAAAGTTCCTATGGTTGAAGCAAATGGTGCATCAAGATCATTATTTACTAAAGGATACAAATATTTATTTGCAGTTTTATCACCTGCAAACCAGTATCTTGAAGTTGCAATTGATCTTGCTGTAGAAAAAAACGGCGGTAAGCCAGTTCGAATTGCACAAGCATTTGAACAAGATGCTTTCTCACAAGANGTGAGGATTGGTGTTATGGAAGCTGCTGAAAGAACTGGGTCAAAGATTGTAATTGATGACAAGTTACCAAAAGAACTTAATGATATGGCTGCAACTTTAGCNAAAGTTAAAGCTGTAAAACCAGATGTTCTAGTTGTGTCAGGTCACTCAAAAGGTGCACTAACTGCGATCAGACAAATTTCAGAAATGAAAGTTGATGTTCCAATGTTAGCAATGACACACTGTGATGCTTCTAAGCTTGCAGCACAGCATGGTGATAAATCAGAGTTTGCACTTTGTGCATCACAATGGCACAAAACTTTGACATATAAAGATAAGTTCTTCGGCGATGGTATGAAGTATGATGCTGACTTTACGAAAGCGTACGGTTATGCACCACCATATCAAGCTGCTGAATCTTCTGCTGCATTATTAGTTTTCAAAGATGCATTTGAAAGAGCTAACTCTTTTGATACTACAAAAGTTAGAGATGCATTAGCTAAAACTGAAATGCAAACATTCTATGGAAATATAAAATTTGGTTCTGGCGGACAGAATACTGCTAAGCCAATGGTTCTTTTCCAAGTAATGTGTAAGAGTGGAAAGTGTGAAAACGTAGTTGTTGCACCAACAAAATGGGCTGCAGCTGAATTAATTCACCCAATACCACCTTGGTCAAAAAGATAAATTAAATTTAAAATTACCCCCTTTCCAAGTATGAGAGGGGGTAATTTTTTTTAAAGAGGATAATGGATTTTCTAGTTTTTCAAATACCGGCTTTAACAGCTCAAGCGATATTAGATGGTGTATTGCTTGGTATTTTGTTTGCTTTAATTGCATATGGAATGGCTCTGCAGTGGGGTGTGATGAACATCATCAATATTGCTCAAGGTGAACTCGTGATTATGGGTGGCTACATAGCTTACTTTATGTATCAAGCAGGAATTCATCCAGCCTGGGGTATTTTTGTTTCACCAGTCATAATGTTTTTTGTGGGCGTGATTATTTACAAGTTAGTCATAAACAAGGTTGTCGATCGTGATATGTTTATTTCAATTCTAGCAACATTTGGAATTAGTATATTAATGATGCAATTAATGAACTTTGGCTTTGGTTCAGATGTAGTCGTTGCACAATCAGATTTTGGAACAACTATGTTATTTAATAATTCAGTCACACTTCCAAATTCAAAAATTTTCTCAGCGGTTGTTAGTATTTTATGTGCAATTGTATTAACAATTTATATGAAGAAATCTAAACTCGGAAGAGCAATCAGAGCTACCGCTCAAAATGCAAGAGCTGCAAAAATTTTAGGTGTCGATACTGAAAAAGTTTATGCATCTACTTTTGGAATTAATGCTGCATTATGTGGTGTTGCAGGTGCATTAGTTGCCATTACCTTTACGCTTCACCCTTATGTAGGACTGCCTTATACTGTAAGATCATTCATGATTGTGATTGTTGCAGGTCTTGGAAATTTACCAGGCGTTGCAATTTCTGGAATGAGCTTAGGAGTGTTCGAAGAATTTGCAGATTATTTGCTTGGTACTGAATTTAGAATTGCGACTGTATTCTTTTTATTAGTTTTGATATTACTTTATCGAAGATTTAAACTTGCCAAAAAAAGGGAGTATTTAAAATAAGCTATGTACGCTTTCACTAAAAAAGAATTGTATATTTGCGGTGCAATTTTGCTTTTTCTTTTAGTCGCACCATTTGTATTTGCTAATTTCAAACTTCAACTCGCATTTATGTTAATTCTAATTGTTCTAGCAATGACTTGGAATATTCAAGGGGGAGAAATGGGTTACAACTCTTTTGGAAATATCATGTTCTTTGGTGTTGGAATGTATTTATGTGTCAGTATGCAGATTGGAGTTTATTTTCCTTTGGCAGAATGGACTGAAAGTGGAGGCGAAAAAACATTTGTACATGAACCGGATCAATATTTTAAAGGTCTGGGTATTGGATTAATGTTTGCAGCCCTTGTTCCTCCAATAATCGCAGGGTTAATTGGTTATGGAATTTTAGGATTAAGAGGGCACTATTTTGCAATTTGCACTTTAGGTATTGGTATTGCATCAGGTGAGTTAGCAGGGGGAATAGAATTAATTGGAGCGGGACAAGGTATGACTGCACCACCATTTCCAAAAGGATTAGGGGATTTAGAAGCCCGAGGTCAATTTTTATATTTCTTGTGCTTTGCTTTACTAATTATGACATTTACTTTTATCAGATGGCTATACACAACAAAATTTAGATTAGTTCTTAATGCCATTAGAGATAATGAAGACAAAGCCGAAGCTATGGGTATTGAAACCATGAGATATAAAATCACTGGGTGGATGATATCTGCATTCTTTTGTGGTTTAGCGGGAGGTTTAGTTGGTACGATGGTTGGTTACATAGAACCAGTTGAAGTTGCTTTTGATGGAAGGGAAATGGGAGTTTTCATGGTTCTAATGACTATTCTAGGTGGCAAAGGAACTTTATGGGGTCCAATTATTGG
>JGI11772J19994_1000187_pt1 | contig 13463 bp, 15 predicted proteins | sample Etolagsurwater0m_FD_19994 | JGI IMG/M metagenome (IMG submission 19994) | reverse complement strand
TTGGCCAAAAAATAAAAAAAGTTTCATCGCTAATAAAATAGCTAAAAAAATAGTAGATAAATTTTTAATGTATGACAAAAATACAAATTAAAAAATTATCTCCCACAGCCATAATTCCAAAATATGAAACCTCTGGAGCATCAGGCTTAGATTTAGCCGCTGATATTAAAACTAATATCAGCTTAAAGCCTGGAGACCAAACACTTGTGTCAACGGGATTAGCAATAGCAATACCACAAGGATTTGAGGTTCAAATACGACCAAGGTCTGGTTTAGCTGCAAAAAAAGGAATAACAGTTTTAAATACTCCTGGAACGATAGATGCAGATTATCGAGGAGAAATAAAAATAATTTTAATCAATCATAGCAAAGAAAATTTTGTTATTAAAAATGGTGAGAGAATTGCTCAGATGGTTGTTTGCCCTGTTATTCAAGCTAAGCTAGAGGTAGTTGAAGAACTAAACAATACTGATCGAGGCTCTGGTGGATTTGGTTCTACAGGTATAAAATAGTTTCCAATCTATGAAACTTGGTAGCAAAGAGCTTTTAAGGTATTCCAAGCAAATACTATTAAAGAATATTGGGGTAGTAGGTCAAAAAAAAATTCTAACACTAAGGTATTAATTATTGGAGTTGGAGGCTTAGGTTGTCCACTAGCTATGTATTTAGCAAACATGGGTATTGGAAATATTGGGTTAATTGATCACGATAAAATTGAACTATCAAATTTAAACCGTCAAATACTTTATACTTCAAAAGATTTAGGTAAATACAAAGTTATACAAGCAAAAAAGTTTCTGGGTCTAATAAACAAAAAAATTAAAGTCAATATTTTAAAAAAAAAAATAGATGAAAAAAATGCAAATAATATTATAAAAAAATATCAGATTATATGTGATTGTACAGACAACTTTTCTACAAGATACTTAATTAATAAGATTTGTTTAAAAAATAAAAAGATTTTGATCTCAGCAGCTATTAATAAATTTGAAGCACAAGTTTTTAATTTTAATTTTTTAAAAAATATTCCATGTTACAAATGTTTTATGCCTGAGCTTCCTTCAGCTGATAATATGTGTGACTCTGAAGGCATTTTACCTAGTGTAGCAGGTATAGCTGCATCTATACAGGCTAATGAGGTGATTAAATCAATCTTATTTAAAAAAAATGATTTAGTTGGAAAATTAATATCATTCAATACTTTAGATCTTAATTTTAGAAAAATTAAATTGTCAAAAAATTCAAAATGTCAAACTTGTGGGTTAAGAAAATGAGGTTTTTTTTTAAAATTTTAATAATTCTTTTTTTATCAAATAATACTTTTTTGTTTGCTGAAGAATATTTTATGACACTAAGAAATAATACTACTAATTTAAGACAGGGCCCTTCTTTTGATTATCCGGTAAAAATTTTTTACAAAAAAAAATATCTTCCAGTTTTGGTGCAAGATTCTTCAGAGAATTTTAGGAAAATTAGAGATCACGAAAATAATACTGGCTGGATACATATATCTCAGCTTTCAAAGAAAAAAGCAGCTATTATAATTGATGACAAGGCAGTCCTTTTCAATAAGTCTACTATGTTTTCATCTCCTAAGGCAATTTTAGAAAATGGGCGACTTTGTTTAATTACAAAATGTAACGAAGAATGGTGTAAAATTAAAACTGATAAATATTTAGGCTGGGTAAAAAAACAGAGTCTTTGGGGAAATATTAATTAAAAGGATTTTCTAGTAAACAAGCAACAAGATGAATACGATCTTGTTCTCCTCCATTAAAAAAATTATGATATTTTGTATTATTAGTAATTGTTACAGAACCATCAGCTGGTAAATGTTTAGCGACATTCTCTATAACCATCATACACCCTGGATTTGTAATAATTGGAATATGCAATCTAGGTTCAGGATCTCTATGCCAGCTCAAAGTTGATCTTGGTTCTTTTAATAGAATTCTAACTCTTCCTAATTTAAATTTTTTTCTTAATGCTTCATATACTTCTGCAAAATAAGTATTTTGAAAATCAGAAACAAGCTGAGTATATTTAGATTCATCAATTTGCACATCTCTAGAAACTTCTTTTCCAGTTTCATCTGGTTTAGTCCAGTAAACACCTCTTACATTATTTCCTGTGATTGAAGACTCATCATTAGGAATTTGATTTAGAGAAATTGCTCCAAAATTTTTGATGCCTAATGTATTAAAATTTTTTTTCTTTAAAACACCTTCTAAATCAACTCTTAGTTTTTCAACATCAAAGCTTAGATCAGGTACTTTATAAAAATCTTCAAAATTTAAATTCATAATTTTTGATTAAATTTACCTTAATTAAGTTAATAATCACTGCGATTTATTGTCTTTTAGTTGCTTTATTATTATATAATTAATATGAATATCAAGTAAAATTGATCACTAAAACCATGCAAAAAAATAATTACAATTATAATGAGTTAATAGATTGTGGGAACGGCAAGTTATTTGGCGAGGGTAATGCTAAGCTACCTCTGCCTCCAATGCTTATGTTTGACCGTATTACAGAAATTACATCCCAGGGTGGGACTTTTAAGAAAGGGTTTATCAAAGCTGAATTGGACATTAAAACTGATTTATGGTTTTTTAAATGCCATTTTAAAGAGGATCCAGTTATGCCTGGCTGTTTAGGTCTTGATGCTATGTGGCAGCTAGTGGGCTTTTATCTTGGGTGGACAGGTGAACCTGGAAAAGGTAGGGCATTAGGAGTAAATGAAGTTAAATTCACTGGGGAAGTGCTTGAAAATGTAAAAATGGCCACATACGAGATTAATATGAAAAGAATATTAAAAAAAGAAGGTGCAACAGTAGGTTTAGCTGATGGAACTTTAAGCGCTGATGGTAAAATTATTTACAAAGCTGGAAATCTTAAGGTAGGATTATTTAAACAATGAAAAGAGTAGCAATAACAGGTATTGGCATAGTTTCTTGTCTAGGAAATAATCAAAGTGAAGTTTATGAATCTTTAATTAATACAAAATCAGGTATTAGTTTTTCTGAAGAATATAAAAAATTTAATTTTAAAAGCCAAATTTGCGGAATACCTAACATCAAATTTGAAGATCATATTGATCGAAAATTTATTAGGTTTATGGGCGATGGATCTGCTTATAATTACATAGCTATGAAAGAAGCTGTTGNAGACTCAGGATTAGAAGAAAAAGATATTAGCAATGAACTAACTGGGATTATTATGGGTTCTGGTGGTCCTTCAGTTAAAAATGTAGTTCACGCTGTTGACTCAACAAGAGAGTCATCTCCAAAAAAAATGGGACCATTTGTTGTTCCTAGAACTATGGCAAGTACTGTTTCTGCTACCTTGGCAGTGCCGTTTAAAATTAAAGGGGTTAATTATTCTATAAGTTCTGCTTGCGCTACTAGCGGTCACTGTATTGGGAACGCTATGGAATTAATCCAATTTGGAAAACAAAAAATTGTATTTGCAGGTGGAGGTGAAGAAATACACTGGGCAATGTCTTCTATGTTTGATGCGATGACTGCTCTTTCGTCTAAATATAACGATAACCCTCAAACAGCTTCTAGACCTTACGATAAAACAAGAGATGGCTTTGTAATTGCTGGTGGAGCTGGAGTTTTAGTTTTAGAAGAACTTGAACACGCTAAAGCTAGGGGAGCTAAAATTTACGCTGAATTGACAGGTTATGGAGCGACATCAGATGGATATGATATGGTGGCTCCTTCTGGAGAAGGTGCTGTTAGATGTATGAAAATGGCATTAAGCACTAGTTAAAAATAAAATTGATTACTTAAATACACATGGAACATCAACGCCAGTTGGTGACATTACAGAACTTAAGGCAGTAAGAGAAGCTTTTGGAGAGAGTATACCTAAAATAAGTTCTACAAAATCTTTAACTGGACATCCTTTAGGTGCGGCATCAGTACATGAAGCAATTTATTGTCTCATAATGATGAAAAATAATTTTATTGCAGCATCAGCGAACATAACTGAAATGGATGACGAGGCAAAAAATTTTCCAATTGTCACAAAAGTTGAAAAAAATGTAACTCTAAACTCTGTGATGTCTAATAGTTTTGGATTTGGCGGAACTAATGCAACATTAATTTTTGAAAAAATTTAAATTATGAATCTTGTTAAAGGAAAAAAAGGTTTAATTATGGGTGTGGCTAATGAAGGTCTATCGCTTGGGGTATTTCTCAAAAATTAGCTGAACAAGGTGCTGATCTTGCATTCACATACCTAGGTGATGCTTTAAAAAAAAGAGTTATACCACTTGCTCAATCTCTAAAATCTGATTTTACCTTAAGTTGTAATGTTGAAAATAAAGACGAAGTTGTTAAGCTTTTTGAAGACATTAAAGCTAAGTGGGGAAAGATAGATTTTGTTGTGCATGCTGTTGCTTTTTCAGATAAGTCTGAGCTTTCAGGAGAATATTTAAATACTTCTAGGGAAAATTTTTTAAGAAGCATGTTGATCTCATGTTTTTCTTTCACAGAAGTTGCAAAAGAGGCTTCTAAAATAATGAATGAAGGTGGAAGTATGCTTACGTTAACTTATGAATCTACTAAAGCAATTCCTAATTATAATGTGATGGGTGTTTGCAAATCTGCCTTAGAGGCTAGTGTTAAATACTTAGCTAGAGACTTGGGAGCAAAAGGTATCAGGGTTAATGCAATTAGTGCTGGCCCGATTAAAACACTTGCAGCTTCAGCAATAGGTGATGCTAAGTTTTTATATAAATGGAACGAAGATCATTCATTCTTGAAAAGAAACGTTGATATACATGACGTTGGTAATTCTGCTCTATATTTAATTAGTGACCTTTCAGCAGGTGTNACAGGTGAAATCCACTATGTTGATGCAGGGTATAACAAAGTAGGAATGCCTGATCCTAAAAATATAAAAAGTTAATTAAATAGCCTGTTTAATTGAAAGTTTAACTTTTCCTCGATCAAAACCTAGAACTTTGACAGAAACTTCATCACCTTCTTTGACAACATCGCTTACTTTTTCAACTCTTTTAGGTGCAAGCTCTGAGATATGAACTAGCCCATCTTGTTTTCCTAAAAAATTGACAAATGCTCCAAACTCCATAATTTTTACGACTTTACCTTTATAGATTTTTCCTACCTCAGCTTTAGCAACCAAACTTTTAATTATTTCAATAGCTTTGTTTCTTGATTCTTCATCTGGAGCAGCAACGGTAATTTCTCCGGTATCTTTTACATCAACTTTTGCTCCTGATTTTTCTACTATCTCTCTAATTGTTGCACCACCTTTGCCTATAACAGTCGCAATATCTTTTTTATCTACAGTTACAATCTCCATTTTAGGAGTATGTTTAGAAAATTCTTTTCTAGAATCTTTTAAAGCTTTATTCATCTCACCAAGAATGTGCTCTCGACCAGCTTTGGCTTGATCCAAGGCTTTTTCCATTATTTCAAAAGTAATACCTGTAATTTTAATATCCATTTGAAGAGATGTAATTCCAGACTTTGTTCCCGCTACTTTAAAATCCATATCACCAAGATGATCTTCGTCTCCTAATATGTCTGATAATACAGAATATTCTTCACCTTCCTTAATTAATCCCATTGCTATCCCAGCTACAGGTTCTTTCATAGGCACTCCGGCATCCATAAGAGATAAAGAAGTACCACATACAGTTGCCATTGAAGATGAACCATTGGACTCTGTAATTTCAGATACGACTCTTAAAGTATAAGGAAAATTTTCTGATTTTGGTAATGAAGAATTTATCGCTCTCCAAGCTAATTTGCCGTGACCAATTTCTCTTCTACCAGTTCCTATTCGACCACATTCTCCTACAGAGAATGGTGGAAAGTTGTAGTGTAACATAAATCTACTTCTTTGCATTCCATCTAGACTCTCAATTCTTTGCTCATCATCCGACATACCTAATGTCGTTACTACAAGAGCTTGAGTTTCACCTCTTGTAAAAAGAGCAGAACCATGGGTTCTAGGTAAAACACCTACCTCACATTTGATCTGTCTAACATCAGCTAATCCTCTCCCGTCAATTCTCTTTTTCTCTTTTAAAATTGCAGTTCTAACAATATCTTTTTCTAAAGACTTAAGTTGTCCCATTGCTTCGTTTTCTGAAATATTTTCATCTTCGGCAAACATAGCTTTACATTTTGAATCTATTTCAGAGATGGCTGATGATCTTTTTTTCTTATCTACTTCTTTAAAAGCTTTTCTAAGATCTGCCTCAAATGCTTCAGCTATTTTCTTTTTAACTGCAGAATAATCTTTTGTTTCAACTTCCCATTTAGGTTTTCCAACTTTTTTTGCTAAATTTTCTATTGCATTAATTATTGGAACAAATCCTTCATGTCCAAATTTTACAGCACCTAGCATCTCTTGCTCTGAGAGCCCAGTTGCTTCTGACTCAACCATTAAAACTGCATCTTTAGTACCTGCTACTACTAGATCTAATATTGATCCTTCCATTTCTTTAGCCGATGGATTTAATAAATACTTACCGTCTTTAAACCCTACTCTGCTTGCTGCGATTGGTCCTTGAAAAGGTAATCCTGAAATTGCTAACGCTGCTGAGGAAGCAATAATTGACAAAATGTCTGTTTGGTTTTCTCCGTCATAAGATAAAACTGTTGGCAATAATTGAACTTCATTCATAAATCCTGATGGGAATAAAGGTCTGATAGGTCTGTCTATAAGTCGAGATATTAACGTCTCTGACTCTGTTGGTCGTGCTTCTCTTTTGAAATATCCCCCTGGAATTTTACCAGCAGCATAATATTTTTCTTGGTAATTTACTGATAAAGGAAAATAATCCTGACCATCGTTAACTTTTTTTGCTCCAACTACTGTGGCTAAAACCACCGACTCACCGCAAGTTGCTATAATCGCACCATCAGCTTGTCTTGCTATTTTTCCTGTTTCTAGAGTTATTTTTTTACCATTAATTTCAATTTCTTCTTTTTCAATTTTGAACATTATTTCCTTAAATTTAATTGTTTAATTACTTTATTGTATGAGTCTGGATTTTTCTTTTTTAAATAGGCTAAAAGTTTTTTTCTTCTGTTAACAGACTTTGTTAACCCAACTGTAGAATGTTTGTCTTTTTTGAATTTTTTAAAATGCTCTGAAAGCTTAGTAATTTTATCAGTTAATAGTCCAACTTGAACTTCTGCTGAACCAACATCTTTATCGTGAATTGCTAACGACTTAATTGTTTCTTTTTTTTTCTGTGTCATTTTTTTTATTTAAATTTATTAATCTTTCTATCTTTTCAGCATATTCGAATGAATTATCTTCTACAAATGCAAGTCTAGGAAGAAACTTAATATCAAGTTTTTTTGACAGTGCTTTTCTAACAAGATGGGAGTATTCCGTCAAGATACTTACAATTTTTTTAGACTCTATTCCTCCAAGTGGAATCACATAAACCCTTGCAGATTTCAAATCTGCTGTCATTTTTACCTCCGTAACAGTAACAACGCTTGTATCTAGAGCTAAGATTTTAGCCTCGTTTCTAATAAACACTTCACCAAGGCTTTGTTTGATTAATTCTCCTACTCTTAACTGTCTTTGAGAATATGCTGGGGCTGAATTACCTTTAGCCATTGTTCTAAATTTGCCTATCTATTTTTTCAGACTGATAAGCTTCGATTATATCTCTTTCCTTAAAATCTATAAAATCTTTTAAACTTATTCCACACTCTAAACCATTTTTAACTTCTTTAACTGCATTTTTCTCTCTAAATAAACTTGAAATTTCTCCATCATAAACCACTACTCCATCTCTAATAAGTCTTGCCTTTGACTTGTTTTTTATTTCTCCATCAATTACTTTTGATCCAGCTATTTTTCCAGCATCAGATACTTTAAATACTTTCAAAATTTCAGCTGATCCGCTCACAGTTTCTTTTGTTTCAGGTTCTAATAACCCTGAGAGACCTTTCTCAACAAACTCTAAAACTTCATAAATAATATTATAATATTGGATTGTAATATTTTGTTGCTCTGCTAATTTTTTCGCTTGGTTATTTGGTTTTACATTAAAGCCAATTAACAAAGCATTAGAAGCTTTAGCTAATGAAACATCCGACTCATTNATCATNCCAATATCAGATAAAATAATATTNGCTTTAACCTCAGGGTGTTCAATTTTATTAATTGCATTTTTTAATGCTTCACTTGAACCTTGCACGTCAGATTTTATAATAATATTTAACTCTTGTTTTGTGCTTTGATTTTCAAATATTGAGGTCTTATCTTTGACGACAGGTTTTTTCAAATTTGAACCACTTTTATTAAACTCTGCTATTTCTTTTGCTTTATCTTCATTTTCAGTAACTAGAAATTCTGCCCCAGCGAAAGCTGAGTCGTTCATTCCTAAAATCTCAACAGGCATTGAAGGCAAAGCTTCATCTATTATTTTACCTTCATGGTTGATCATTGCTCTAATTTTTCCATAAGTATTTCCGCAAACAAAATAGTCTGCTTTTTTAAGTATTCCATTAGTAATTAATATTGTTGAAACGGGACCTTTACCTTTATCAATCTTAGACTCGATCACCACACCTGTTGCTGGCCCACTAAAAGAAGCTGATAAATCTAAAAGCTCTGATTGTAATAATATGCTCTCTTTTAATTTATCAAGATTTAATTTTTTAGTTGCCGATACTTCTACGAATAAAGTATCTCCACTAAAATCTTCAGCGATAAGCTCATATTTCATTAAATCATTTTTAATTTTTGTAATATTTTTATCAGGTAAATCGCATTTATTGATTGCAACAATAATTGGTACTTTAGCTGCTTTTGAGTGTTGAATAGCTTCAATTGTTTGAGGCATAATCCCATCATTAGCTGCTACAACTAATACAACAATATCAGTAATTTTTGATCCTCTTGCTCGCATTTCGGTAAATGCTGCGTGTCCAGGAGTGTCTATAAAAGTAATAATTTGATTATTGTCGCTTTGAACTTGATATGCTCCAATATGTTGAGTAATACCTCCATGCTCACCTGATACAACGCTTGTATTTCTTAAAGCATCAAGTAACGATGTTTTACCATGATCAACATGTCCCATAATAGTTACTACTGGTGGTCTTTTTTCAACTTTGCCTTCTAATTGATTTTTCTTTTTCTTAATATCTATGTCTGGCGTTGCTTCAATAATTGGATTGTGACCAAATTCTTTAACAATGTATTCAGCAGTATCCTTATCAATTATGTGATTGATAGTTGCTACTACCTTCATATTAAATAAAAATTTAATTATATCAGCTGAACGTTCAGCCATTCTGTTTGAAAGTTCTTGGATGGTAATTGTCTCAGGAATATTTACATCTCTTATTACCTTTACAGGTTTCTTTTTTTTCATCTGGATTATCTACTTTTTTTTCTTTTAGTCTTGCCCGTTTAACAGACGCTAAGCTTCTCTGCTTTATTTCAACTTCCTCGACATTCATTGCTCTAGAAACTGTTAGTTTAAACTCACGCTTAGATGATAAAGGATCTTTTAACTTTAATTTAGTTTTAGAAGGATTTTTCTCTTCTTTTTTAATAAAGTTTTTCGTTGCCTGTTGTTCTACAAATTTTCTAACAAAATTACTCTTAAATCCTTCTGGTTTTTTAAAGCCGCCAGTAGTGTTGCTTGGTTTGTTATCTCGAGATGATTTAAAAGGAGTTTTCTTTTCAATAGAAAAGGTTTTTTTTCCATCACTTGATAAAGATGACAAATCAATTTTTTTTGATATGCCAGTAGATATAGTTAAAGTTTTTTTCTTATTTTTTTGATCGTCCATGTAAAATTTATTTGAATACTATCTCTCTGGCTGACATAATTAATTGATCAGCTTCATCTCTAGAAAGAGAGAATTCTTCTAAATACCCCTCTATTCTAATTTTTTTTCCTTTAATTTCATCAAAACCACCAATTAATTCATCTGATGAAAGCTCAGCAAAGTCTTTGAGTGATTTAATATTTCTTTGACCTAATAGAACCAACATTCCTTGGGTAATGCCTTTAAGATTAACTAGAGCATCTTCCATTCCAAGTTCTTTAAGTTTTTTTGAAATTTCCTCTTTTTCCTTAACTAAATTTTCTTTAGATCTATTAATCAACTCGTTAGCAGTTGCCTCATCAATTCCTTCGATCTTAGTTATATCCTCTGAAGAAGATTGAGCAATCTCCTCAATACTTTGCATACCCTCTGACACAAGTAATTGTCCAAGCGTTTCATCAACTTCTAAGCTTTTAACTAGATTCTCTGTTCTTTCTTTAAATTCTGCCTGCCTTCTTTCTGAATCTTCTTGATCGGTTAAGATGTCAATCTCGTAATTTGTAAGTTTTGATGCCAATCTCACATTCTGCCCTCTTCTTCCAATTGCTTTACTAAGATTTTCCTCGGTTAAAATTACATCAATTCTTTTATTGTCTTTATCTATTAAAACTTTTTGTATCTCTGCTGGAGATAAAGACTCAGCTATTAATGTAGGTAGATCTTCGGTCCATTTAATGATGTCAATTTTTTCACCGTGTAATTCATTTACTATTGTTTGCACTCTACTTCCCCTCATACCAACACAGGCTCCAACAGGATCGATTGAACTCTCCTTTGAAAAAACACATATCTTTGCTCTACTTCCTGGATCACGTGCAACTGCTTTTATTTCAATGATGCCTTCATAAATTTCTGGAACTTCTTGAAAAAAAAGTTTTGCTAAAAATTGTGGATGTGCTCTTGATAAAAAAATTTGATGTCCTTTTAATTCTTTTTTTACTTCATAACAGTAAGCTTTTACTCTGTCTCCCGTCTTTAATATTTCTCGAGGAATTAACTCATCTTTTTTTATTACACCTTCAGCTTTACCAAGATCTACAATTACATTTCCATATTCTAATCTTTTTATAATTCCACTTAAGATTTGTCCTTGTTTGTCTATAAAGTCTTCGTACTGTCTATTTTTTTCAGCTTCTTTAACTCTTAAACTAATTACTTGCTTTGCACTTTGTGCAGCAATTCTACCAAAATCAATTTGGGGAAGATCTTCAAATATTTGGTCTCCGACTTTTAAATCCTTATTCTTTTTATCAATAGATTTTGCATCGTTTAAAATTATTTGTTTGCTTGAGTCTTCAACTTCTTCGACGATATCTAAAACTTTTTGAATTTTAATTTCACCTGTTGCTCTATCTATAAGCACTCTAATATTATTTTCAGCACCGAACTTTGTTAAAGCGGCTTTTTGAATAGCACTTTCCATAGACTCGAGTACAATCTCTTTATCTATAGATTTTTCATTTGCAACTGCCTCTACTATTCTTAATAATTCTACTTTATCTAATCCTCTATTTAACATTTTTTTCCTTTTTTAGTTTGCTCCAAAAAAAAATGGGCTAAAGCCCATTTTGATAACATCTAATTTTTTATATATATTTAAAGAAAATTTAAGGCTTTTTCAAGATCACACTTTAAAAACATTTATCTTATCTGTTTTTTCCCAAGAAAATTCACCTTTATTTGTAGGTTTTCTTCCAAAATGACCGTATGCCGAGGTAACTTCATAAATTGGTTTGTTTAACCCAAGCATTTCTCTGATACCTCTTGGAGAAAGATCAAAATTTTTCTCAATTAATTTTTTAACATTTTCAGTTTTGTCTTGGTCGTCATCTGATAATTTAACAAATATGGAAAGTGGTTTTGAAACACCTATTGCATATGCAAGCTGGATTAGACATTTATCTGACACTCCAGCAGCCACAATATTTTTTGCAAGGTATCGAGATACATAAGCAGCTGATCTATCAACTTTTGTTGGATCTTTGCCTGAAAAAGCTCCTCCTCCATGAGGAGCCGCGCCACCATAAGTATCAACTATAATTTTTCTTCCAGTTAATCCTGTGTCGCCATCAGGACCTCCAATTATAAATTGTCCTGTTGGATTTATATAAACTTCTTTATCCTCTAAATTATTTAAATACTGTTCTGGTATAGATTTTCTAATATATGGAAAAACTAGTTCACGAACTTTTTCTTGATTTAAATCTTTTGAGTGTTGAGTTGAAATCACCACAGATGTAACTTTTGTTGGTTTACCATCTTCGTAAGCCATTGTTACTTGGCTCTTTGAATCAGGCTCAATTCCTTTTAGTGATCCTTTTTTTCGATCATCAGCCATCAGTCTTAAAATTTTATGAGAATAATGTATTGGTGCAGGCATTAGATCNTCNGTTTCATCACATGCATAACCAAACATAATTCCTTGATCCCCTGCGCCTTCATCTTTATTGTCTTTTGAGTCAACTCCCATCGCAATATCAGAAGATTGGGAGTGCAAGTGAGACTCAATTTTTGTTTGATCTTTCCAACTAAAGCCCTCTTGGTCGTAACCAATGTCTTTAATGCAATCTCTAACTTTTTGAATTAATTCATCTTTTTTTATTTCAGGTGCTCTGATTTCTCCTGCTAAAACAACTTTATTTGTTGTCGTTAAGGTTTCGCAAGCAACTCTAGCAAATGGATCTTTAGAAAGATATGAATCAACAACCATATCTGAAATCCTGTCGCAAACTTTGTCTGGATGGCCTTCAGAAACTGACTCACTTGTAAATAAATAATTATTTTTCATATTTTCTTAAAATAAAAAAGATTGAAAGAGATGTAATTAAAAGAACAAAGAATATCAAATTAAATTTTTTAATTTTTTTTTCGGTGTTAATAAAGGGAACATTTAACTCTATTGAACCAACCTCATTTGGTTTTAATACTTTTTTTACAATACCTTTATTGTCAATGAAAGCGCTTAGACCCTGATTTGCAGACCTAACTAAAAAGGTTTCACTTTCAATTGCTCTAAATATTGCTTTAGCAAAATGTTGGTAGGGACCCACAGTTTTACCAAACCAAGCATCTTGTGAAATATTTACTATTAAATTTTTTTCTTCATTAATTTTAACCATTTCTGGAAAAATTATTTCATAACAAATTAACGGTAACAACTTTAAACCTTCGTATAAAAAAATATTTTTATCTTTACCGCTTGTAAAAGAACCATGTCCTTGTGTTATTTTTTTTAATCCAATATTATTTAATACATTCTCAAATGGTAAAAACTCTCCAAATGGAACTAATTTGATTTTATTGTATTTAAAAAGTACTTCTAATTTGTTGTTAACTATTACTAAACTATTAAATGTATCGATTTGATCATCAATGGATTTTTCAAAATTAACTCCAAAAAGCACTAAGTGATTATCGGCAAATGCTTCTTTAAATAAATATTCAAAGTTTTTAATCTGCTCAAAATGATACCCACTAAAAATTCCCTCGGGCCAAATAAATAACGTCTTTTTACCTTTATCTGGGTCACTATATTTGATTAATTTAACAATATTTTCCTCAATATTAGACTCTGTCAAATTATATTCTAAATCAAAACTAGGAGAAATT
>JGI11772J19994_1000185_pt1 | contig 13497 bp, 13 predicted proteins | sample Etolagsurwater0m_FD_19994 | JGI IMG/M metagenome (IMG submission 19994) | reverse complement strand
TCCTAATTGATTAATTAAATTTGATTCCTTTAAAAAGTATTTTGCACCGTTTTCAATTTCACAGCCAAGAATTTGATTTAATGTAAATGTTAAACCACCAGCTGCTCCTGAGTTAATTTCAGTTGGATTTAAACCTAAAATAAGCTCTTTATCAATTAGCGTTATCAATCTCTCAACTTCTAATTTATGTTTCTCAATATCTTTCGCAGATAAACCTTTCTGAGGACCAAAAACATCAAAAGCTGAATTCTCACCAAGCAAAGAAATATTGGTATCACTTAAAATTCTATTTTCTAAATTAGATTTAAAATTTGTTGCTTTAACTTGATCTATATAAGAAAAGTCTTCGGGAACAGGATTTACTATAGTTTCACCATTAGAGATGAATTCCATACCCAACTTACTTAAGAGTCCTATTCCAAAATCGATAGTTTTTGAGCCACCTGTTCCAAGAACTTCTGTTTTTTGGACTGCTTCAAGCAAACATCCTGTATTTATTGACAGGGATTCTTTTTTTAAATCAACACCGATTAATTGAGCTGATTCAAAAAAAACACTCCCGTTTATGTTCAATGATTCAACTACTGAGAGAGAATTATCACAATTCAAAGTTTCAAAACTTTCATGAGTTTGAAAATTGTGACTTTTAAAAATTTCTGTACTTTCTTGCCCACCATCGGTAACGCTGAAAAAGTCTGCATTAATATTTGAGCCCAAAAACTTACTTTGAACAATATCAAGCACTTCTATGGCGCTTAATGTACCAGAAAACTTATCACTAAAGACAGCAATATTCATGTATGTATTTTATTTAATTCTTATTAAGTTGCCAGCATATTTAAACTAAGAAAGTATGAAAATAGGGTTTTTAACAGATGTTGATGGATACAGGGCTCCAATACACCCTGAATCTATTGAGAAATATTCATTAGATGTTCATTTGGAAAAAAATATATTTGATTATCTAAATTATGCATATTCTTCCCAAGAAAATGTAAAAAATATATCTAACTTAAGTGATTTAGACATTGTTGCCTGTGTAGAAAACATCCAAGATAAAACAATAAAGGAACTAAAAGAAGGAGCAGTTCTTATTGGTATATTTGATTTTGATAAGATCGAAGAGATAAAAAGTTTAAGACCTGATGTAAAAGTATTAAGTTTTTTTAAACTCCCTAGAATCTCAAGAGCTCAAAACTTAGACGCCCTTTCTTCTCAAGCAAACTTGCTTGGATACGCCTCAGTTTTACGAGCTGCAAAAGAGATATCAGACGTCGTACCAATGATGACAACTGCAGCAGGCAATATACAGCCATCAAAAGTATTAATTCTTGGAGTAGGAGTTGCAGGCCTTCAAGCAATTGCAACAGCAAAAAGACTTGGGGCTAGAGTGTGGGCTTTTGATATTAGAAAAGAGGCTAAGGACCAAGTGGAGTCTTTAGGTGCTAAATTTGTTGAAGCAAGCACTGAAGCTCAAGATAGCGTATACGCACAAGAAGTCTCAGAAGAAGAGAATCAGAAAATTCAAGAGGCATTGAAAAAACAAGTTATTGATAGTGATATAGTTTTAACATTTGCTCAGATACCAGGAAAGAAAGCACCTGTCTTGATTGAAAGGTCAACTGTTGAAAACATGAAAGAGAATTCTGTAATTATTGACCTAGCTGCTGGTACAGGTGGAAACTGTGAAGGCACAGAGGTAAACAAAGTTGTTGAGATTAATGGTGTAAAGATAGTTGGTGAAACAGATATCTTAAACACTGTTAAACATGCAGCTACAAAGCTGTATTCAGAGAACGTAAGAAATTTAATCGAGCTGTATATAGAAAATAGTGACGATGAGATTTTTGTGGAGATGAATTCATAATGGAAGCAACATTCCTACTTACATTATTGATAACATTTTTAGCAAGCTTTATTGGCTATGAGCTTATATCTAAAATTCCACAGACTTTACACACTCCATTGATGTCTGGTTCCAATGCTATTTCTGGAGTTACATTGATTGCAGCAATTCTTATATATCCAGAAGTAGGAGAATCTCAAGTTCTCAAAATTATTGTTTTAACTGCAATAGCATTCGCAACCCTCAATATTGTTGGAGGGTTTTCAGTAACTGGCCGAATACTAGAAATGTTTAAGAAAAATGATTGAAATAATTTTACTTGTCTCATCTGTTTTATTTATCTTTGCGTTAAAGCTCTTTGGAAGACCATCCACAGCACATAGGGCAAATACATTTGCAATGTTGGCTATGGCGCTAGCAGTCTTTAGTGCATTTAATTTTGATTTTTCTAATTATGATTCTGCTTTTTATATCACAATTATTGTTTCGGGACTTCTTGGAGTATTAATTTCAAAAGAGTCCAGATGACACAAATGCCAGAGTTGGTTGGTTTATTTAATGGTTTTGGTGGAGGAGCTTCTGGTGCAATTGCATATGTAGAGTTATCAAAAAGCACCCTACCTCTATCGGATTATTTCGTAGCTATCTTTTCAATGGTTATTGGTATGTTTACTTTCTCTGGAAGCATCATTGCTGTTCTAAAACTACGAGGAAAGCTAAACAATGTCAATACAACAATCGCTAATATCTTTTCAGCTTTCTTACCACCACTAATTTTATTACCTGCAATTTGGGAATCGGAAATATTATCCCTTGAATACTTTATGCTGCTTTCATTAATTGCCGGAATAATTCGAGTTGCAGTAATTGGTGGAGCAGATATGCCAGTTGTCATAGCATTCTTAAATTCACTTTCTGGAATAGCAGCTATGTCAGCAGGGTTTATTGTAAATAGTATTATTTTGATCATAGCTGGTGCCTTAGTGGGTGCTTCTGGAATAATTCTCACACTTCTTATGTGTGCTGCAATGAACCGTACGCTTCTAGATGTTCTAAAAGGTGGATTTGGAAGTAAATCAATTAATAATGAGTATGATAAAGATCCAATAAGTACTTCCCCTGAAGATGTTGCAATTCAGTTAAGCTATTCAGAATCTGTAATTATTGTTCCAGGATATGGAATGGCAGTTGCTCAAGCACAGTCAGCTGTTAAAGAATTAACAAATACCTTAAAAGATAAAAAAATTGAAGTGAAGTTTGCTATTCACCCAGTTGCCGGAAGAATGCCTGGCCATATGAATGTACTCTTAGCTGAGGTAGATATTGATTATGAAGATATGTATACCTTAGAAGATATAAATTCTGAGTTTTCTTCAACAGATGTTGTAATTGTTCTTGGAGCAAATGATGTTGTAAATCCATTGGCTAGAACTGATGAAGACTCTCCAATTTATGGCATGCCAATACTTGATGTCGACCTAGCAAAACAAGTCATTGTTATAAAAAGATCTATGTCACCTGGCTATGCAGGTATTTCAAACCCATTATTTATAAACGACAATGCAAAAATGCTCTTTGCAGATGCAAAAGAAGGCTTAGAAAAAATTATTAAGTCCTTCGAGCTTGTTTAAGGACTAGAAAAATTTTATGACATTAATTGATGGTTTTTATACAGATTTAGAAAAACCATTGCTCTATATTCATATTTTTGCTGGATTTGTTTCTTTAGGCACAGCGTATCTTTTGCTTTTTTTAAAAAAAGGTGACAAGCGTCATAAAAAGTATGGAACGTATTACGTCTACGGTATGTCAACTATTTTTGTTACCGCTATACCACTTAGCATGATGGGCGTTGTGCAACCATTTTTATTTGCTATCGCAATTTTCTCCTTTTATTTTGCTTTTGCTGGATATCGACAAGCAAAAGTCCGAACTGGTGCAAGGGATAATGTGGATAAAGCTCTTACATTACTAATGTTCATCGCAGGGGTAATGTTGTTATTGAATGCTACAGATGTTCTTTCGTTTGGATTTTATGGTCAGTTTGAAGGTTTGAGAACAGTTGCGTTAATTTTTGGAGTTGGTTGCTTGGTTGTAACGGCATATGATCTCAACAGGTATAAGAGAACTGACAAGCCAAATTTTTATGACAGATCTAGCACTCATTTAATTCTTATGCTTTCTGGAACAATTGCTGCTACAACTGCATTTATCAGTACTATTGAATTGTTTCCACAAGAGTGGATGAACTGGGCTATGCCAAATATATTTATTGTTCCATTTATTGTGTACTTTTCTAGAAGAGAGTTGGCTAAAAAAGCTACATAAATTATTTGATTAATTCATATGCCGGTAAAGTTAAAAAGTCTGAAAAATCTTCATCAAACACCAACTTTTTAAATTCGTCCCTTGCTCTTTCAATATTCTCTATGTCATTTATTTCAGAAAAGACTGTCTCAAAAGCCTCTTCCATAAATGATTCATTGATAGTGTCTCCGTTTTCAGTTTCAACTGAGTTATGAAGCCATTGCCAAAGTTGTGAACGAGAGATCTCTGCAGTTGCAGCATCTTCCATTAAATTAAATAATGCCGCTGCACCTTGTCCATTTAACCATGAGTGCATGTACAAAATACCCACTTTAATATTTGTGTGAATACCTTCCGTTGTTATTGATGAATTTTCTATCTTAAAGTTATGAAGCATTGAATCTTCAATATCGTATTTTGGTACAAATGAGATTTGATTTGCTTGACCATCTAGATGACTATGGAACACATCTTTACATATGCTTACTAAATCTGGATGAGCAACCCATGATCCATCAAAGCCCATAGTTGCTTCTCTTAGCTTATCATTTTTAACGTTTTCAAATGCTTTTTCTGTTACCTCAGGATCTTTTCTGTTTGGTATAAATGCAGACATACCTCCAATTGCATGTGCACCTCTTTTATGGCAGCTCTCAACTAATAGTTCTGTATATGCTTTCATAAACGGAACAGTCATAGTTATTTGAGATCTATCAGGAAAAATTACTCCTTCAACATTTCTATGTCTTTTAATTGCACTAAATATGTAATCCCATCTTCCTGCGTTCATTCCGAGAGAGTGTTCTCTTAGGGAATAGAGCATCTCTTCTATTTCATATGATGCAGAAATCGTTTCCAAAAGAACGGTAGCTCTAATACTGCTTCGTGGAATTCCAAGCTCATCTTCAGCTAATGTGAACATATCATCCCAGAGTTGTGATTCATTTGCATTCTCTAGTTTTGGAATATAAAAATAGATACCTAGTTCAGCATCCAGCCTGCTTTGATGATTGTGATAAACATACATAGCAAAGTCAAAGATACTTGCACTTATAGGATGGCCATCAAACAGTATATTTTTTTCTAAGAGATGCAGTCCTCTAGGTCTTACGAATAGTGATGTTTGGCTTTCTGGATTTAATGAATATGTTTTCCCTTTTGCCTCATCAATTAATTCAATATCCCTATTGTTGGCATCAATGAGATTGTTATGACCATCAATTATGTTATCCCATGTTGGTGATGTTGAGTCTTCAAAATCTGCCATGAAAACATCAGCACCTGAGTTCAAAGCATTAATAATCATTTTTCTATCCACTGGTCCTGTTATTTCAACATGTCGTTGGGCAACATCAGGAGGCGGAGGAACTACTTGCCAGTCACCATCTCTAACTGAAGTATCCTCTGGAAAACTCATGAAGTTACCCGAGTCTATACTTTTTTGAGTATTTTCTCTTTCATCTAGTAGTTGTTTTCTTCTTTCTTCAAATGCAGAGATAAATTTACCTAAAAAATTTAGTGCATCTTCCGTTAGAATTTTTGATGAGTTGGGTGTTTCATGAGTTATCTCAAACATTAAAACTGCTCCTCTTCAGTAGAGCCAGTGAGCGCTAGCGTTGAAGCATCACCCTCGCTAATGATTGTTGACACTGTATCAAAATACCCCGCACCAACTTCTCTTTGATGTTTTACAGAAGTAAATCCATCTTTCTCCATTGCAAACTCTTTTTGTTGCAACTCTACATATGCAGACATATTCCCACCCTTATACTTTGAAGCAAGTTCAAACATAGATGTATTTAGTGCATGGAATCCAGCGAGAGTTATAAATTGAAATTTGTAACCAAAAGAACTCAGTTGTTCTTGGAAGGTCTCTATTTCATTATCTGATAATGACTTTTTCCAATTGAAGGAAGGTGAACAATTGTAAGCAAGTAATTTATCAGGATATTTTTCACGAATAGCTTCAGCAAAGTCTTTTGCATATCCAATATCTGGAGTTCCTGTTTCACACCAAACAAGATCTGCATAAGGTGCATAGGAAAGACCTCTACTTATTGCTGCTTCAGGACCATTTTTAACTTTAAAAAATCCCTCTGTAGTTCTCTCTCCAAGTACGAATGAAGCGTCAGTTTCATCAACATCACTCGTAATTAAATTTGCAGCTAAAGCATCTGTTCTAGCAATGATTATGGTTGGCACTCCAAGAGTATCAGCCGCAAGCCTTGCAGAAGTTAATGTTCTGATATGTTGACTTGTAGGAACCAATACCTTACCACCCATGTGGCCACATTTCTTTTCAGCAGCTAGCTGGTCTTCAAAATGAATTCCTGCTGCGCCTGCCTCAATAAATTTCTTGGTAAGTTCAAAGACATTTAATGTTCCACCAAAGCCGGCTTCTCCATCAGCAACAATTGGCACAATGTAATCAATATCGTAATTTCCTTCAACTCGGTCTACTTGCTCGGCTCTTAAAAGTGCATTGTTTATTCTTTTTGCTAGATTTGGCGCACTATTGCTTGGATAAAGTGATTGATCTGGGTAAGTTGTCTCACCAAGATTTGCATCTGCAGCAACCTGCCAACCACTTAAATAAATAGCTTTTAATCCAGCTTTAACCATTTGTACAGCTTGATTTCCAGATAATGCTCCTAATGCAGATATCCATTCATCTTTTTTATGGAGATTAGTAAAGAGTTTATTTGCTCCTTGCTCAGCTAGGGTATGCTTAATTTCTACTGAGTTACGTATATTGATTACGTCTTCAGCTTTATAATTCCTAACAATACCTTTCCACCTGGGATTACTTTTCCAATCTGAGCTCAGTAATTCTTTGTCTAAAAAATTATTCTTCATTGTAGAGACTTTCATAAATATCCGCTTTAGTGCGTTGAATGTCTCTTGGTCTATTTTCTTTTTCTTTGTTTTTCATTATTTTTCCTTCCTAAAATAAAAAAACCGGGCATGTGCCCGGTGTCAAAAAAGGTTGCAGAAGGGCACTACATATGTATGTAAACCACCACTTGCACAACGTTTAATTTTTGCATAACTAAAAAATAGCATATTATTGAAATAATCATGTGAATTTGTGAAATTTTTTTATTCAGTAGTTGAATAAAAAAAAGTTGTTAATTCTCTCGTTAAATATTTTTAAAAATATAACGATCAAAAACTTTCATTTTCTCTGTCCAATCTTCTTTGTAGTAATGTTGTACTGTCCCAGCTACAGAAGATAATAAAGCATTTCCATCTTGAGGAGTAAAACAATATCCAGTCAATGTATTCTCTTTTACATGTAAAGATTGTTCGGCAACAACACCGTGAGATAGCAATCTTCCGTGGTATCCATGATCTCTACCAAAAGAAAAAACCTTGTTCGAAGACATTTTTTCAGTAGACATCAAAAACTCACTATTATCAAGGTTTTCCATGATGGCTTCATGTTGTATTGCATCTTTAAAAGTAAGCGAAAACCAAAGAGTGTGCATATATTGTGTAGGTAGCTTGATAGCTGAGGAAAAGAGGTTTAGCTTTTTTCCTTCTTGTGCAAATAATTCATGTACGTCACGGGCATGGTGAGTACCAAATTCCTGATTGCTATGTTTTGTAATTGTTGGTGAAGGAGAGAAAGAATCATCTTGCGAGATATCATTTGCTCTTCTCAGACATACAAATTTTCCTTCTACTAGTTCTCTCTCTTCATCAAGAGCAAAAGTTTTAACAATAGAGGCAATGTTATGCGTATTACATGAAGCAATGAGAAATTTATTAGAATCTTCTTGTAATATTTCGTTGTTTATCCCCCATGCAAAAAACGAACCAAATCCGTGTTCAGATCCTTGTGCCATGAATCTCTTATTTTGATCAAGAGATGAGTAAACATTATCCCAATTATCATTCCCACTTGGCGTGCAGTCAATAATGACATCTGAGTCAGCATAAGCTTGCTCAACATCAGAAGCTTCATTAAACCCTAGTTGATGAAATTCGCTAAGCGTATCTACAGTAGAAACAATTTTCGCTCCTTTTCTTATCAGGGATTCAACTTTCCCTCTCTCATCTGAAAGCGGGGTTCTTTTAAAAAATATTACATTATCTAAACCAAGTGAATCTTTGTGATCTGCGAGTAAGCCTATTAGTGGTTCGCCGATTGTTCCCGTGCCAATTACTAGTACATTCTTAGACATAAAGTTTCTCCCTATATAGTATGAGGATAGAGGAGGAAATTTTAAAATCCAATTATGGACAGTAAATTTATTTATGAGTTCTCTAGTAAGAAAACTGATGGTGATGCATCATTAAGCAACCTTCTCGGTGGCAAGGGTGCAAATCTTGCAGAAATGTCAAAGCTTGGAATCAATGTCCCTCCTGGTTTTACTATCACAACTGAAGCTTGTAATTATTTTTCAAAAAATAAAAAATTGCCTGATGGATTAAAAGAAGAAATAATTAACTATGTTTCAAATTTAGAAAACCTTTCTAAAAAAAGTTTTGGCAATAATGACTCACCACTTTTATTATCAGTGAGGTCAGGTGGCATGATCTCTATGCCTGGCATGATGGATTCTATTTTGAACATAGGACTCAATGACGATAATGTTAATATCCTTGCCAAGGCTTTTAATGATGAACGTTTTGCCCTTGATTCATATAGAAGATTAATTCAAATGTATTCCAATGTTGTGCTTGGTGTTGAGATGGATAGGTTTGAAGCAGTTATTGCTAATAAAAAACGCATGGATAACGTTATATCCGACGCTGATTTTAATGTTGACCAGCTTGATTGGATAATCAATGCATATAAAAATACTGTAGAGAGATTCACAAACTCTCCATTTCCCCAAGATCCTCATGAACAATTGTTAGGAGCTATTGAAGCTGTATTTAGTAGTTGGCAAAACAAACGAGCAATTACATATAGAAAGATAAATAATATACCTGACTCTTTAGGCACTGGCGCAACAGTTCAAACTATGGTTTTTGGTAATTTAAATGACAAATCTGGTACAGGAGTTGCATTTACTAGAAACCCTTCTAATGGATCCAAAGAGCTTTATGGAGAGTATCTTATTAATGCACAGGGAGAAGATGTTGTTGCTGGTATTAGAACACCTCATCCAATTAAAAATGATGACTCTGTTAAACAAGAGTCGTTAGAGTCAAAATTCCCGAATGCATATAAAGAAATCACAGAAATTGCATCTAAACTCGAAAGTCACTTCAAGGAAGTGCAAGATATAGAGTTTACAATTGAAAATGAAAAAGTTTATTTACTTCAAACTAGAAAAGCTAAAAGAACTGCTCAGGCCAGTATAAAAATTGCTATTGATTTACATAACGAGGGCATTACAACAAAAGAAGAGTCATTAATAATGGTCGATGCAAATACTATTACGAATGTTTTACATCCTCAATTTGTCCAATCACAAGAAAAAACTCTTTTTACCAAAGCGCTTAATGCTTCTCCTGGAGCAGCTGTTGGAGAGATTGTGTTTGATGCAGACAAAGCAGAAAAAGAGGCTAATAGAGGAAGAGATGTAATTTTAGTTAGAGACGAGACTAGTCCAGAAGATATTCATGGAATGCATTCATCTGTTGGGATTCTAACAACAAAAGGCGGCATGACCAGTCACGCTGCAGTTGTTGCCAGGGGAATGGGTAAGCCATGTGTTGTAGGTGCAGAAGGTTTGACTATAGATATTGAAAACAAAACAATAGGCAACGGTGAAAAAGTGTTGACGGAAAGAGATATTATTTCCATAGATGGATCTTTGGGTGAAGTTTATATTGGTGAACTGGAAACTGAGCCACCAAGTCCATCAGATGAATTCAACACTCTTATGGATTGGTGTAGTGAGTACAAGAGACTGGCAGTAAGAGCAAATGCAGAAACAGTACTAGACACTGAAAAGTCACTAGAGTTTGGTGCTGAAGGAATAGGACTTTGTAGAACAGAGCACATGTTTTTTGAAGGTGAAAGAATCATTCCTATGCGTGAAATGATTATGTCAGAATCAAAACAAGGTAGAGAAAGAGCTTTAAAGAAATTAATAGGTTATCAAATTTCTGATTTCGAATCTTTGTTTTTACTTTTAAAAGAAAAGCCTATAACAGTGAGGCTTCTTGATCCACCAATGCATGAGTTTTTACCAAAAAGTGACATTGAAATGACTGAACTTGGTAATGCGATTGGTGTTTCTCCTAGTTACATTCGAGAAATGCTTGTTAAATTATCTGAGAGCAATCCAATGCTTGGTCATAGAGGAGTGCGTCTTGGATTAAGTTACCCCGAAATTTATGAGATGCAGGTAGAAGCAATCTTAAGGGCTGCTCACAATATACAAAAAAATGAAGGTATTTCAGTTACTCCAGAGATAATGATTCCTTTGGTTATGAATGCTAAAGAATTGCATCAAATGAAAAACCTTCTTATTAAGAAGATATCAAAGGTACAGGAAAAATTAGATTATATATTTGATTACACAATCGGAACAATGATTGAACTGCCAAGTGCTGCATTAAATTCTGGGTCAATAGCCGAACATGCGGATTTTTTCTCTTTTGGTACGAATGATTTAACACAAACAACTTTAGGTCTCTCACGAGATGATGCTTCAAAATTTCTTACTAAATATGTAGAAAATGATATATTTTCCCAGGATCCATTTGTGACTATAGATAAAAAGACAGTTGGGAAAGCTGTTGAAATTTCAGTTAATGACGGAAGGCAATCAAACAAAGACTTAAAAATTGGAGTTTGTGGGGAACACGCTGGAGAAGCGGAATCTATTTACTTTTTTAATTCACTTGCAATTGATTATATTTCTTGTTCTCCTTATAGGATACCGACAGCAAAACTTGCAGCTGCACAGGCACAAATTTTATATAGTTAAATACAAACTGTTTATTCAGAGGATATAATTGCATTTATGAGTTATAAAATTATAAATAAAGTAGATCCTATTTTATATTTAGGACTTTCAATTGTTGGGTTTATTACTCCAGAAATAGTCTATAAATTGTTTCTTCTAAATCCTGACGCAGTTTTAACAGCTAGTGAAGCAACACTTGCAAGAGCTAATGGTGTAGGAGTAACTTTTGCAGCTTTATTAATTGTATTACTAGGTGGTGAAGAGGAAAATGCAAGGCAAATTAATATTGTTCGCTATATTGGTGGATTGTTATTAATTGGTTTTGCAGTCTTTACTAATTTCAATGGTTTTTTAATTTTTGGAGTAAGTGAAATTGGATTAGCTCTTTATACCGGAAGGCAATTAAGACCAACATCAACTGATGAGAGTTACACTCAAACTAACGAAGATTAAAATAAGATTTCTATCAAAATTTGTGATAACTAACATTGTCTTATGATTTTAAAAGACAAGAATATTTTAATTACAGGAATTCTTACCGATAAAAGCATTGCTTATGCTTCTGCAAAAATAGCTTTAGAACACGGAGCAACAGTTGTTGCAACTGGTTTTGGAAAAGGACTCAGAATTACTGAAAGAGCAGTCAAAAGATTATCAGATGATATAAAAGTTTTTGAAATGGATATTGAAAACCTGAATCAAGTTAATCAAGCAGTAAAAAATATAGAAAGTGAGGTTGGCAATCTTGACGGAATATTACATGCAATTGCTTTTTCACCAACAGAGGCCATGGGCGGTAACTTTTTAAACACAACTGTGGAAGACGCAGTTAAAAGTTTTGAGATTTCCGCTTTTTCTTTGAAAACACTTGCTACTTCATTTCAGCCAATCTTAAACAAACCATCTTCAATAGTTGCTCTAGATTTTGATAATTCTCAAGCTTGGCCAGGATATGACTGGCAGGGAGTTGCAAAATCTAGTCTCCAGTCTATCGTTCGATACCTTGCTTTTTATATGGGTAAAGATGGAGTTCGAGTAAATGCAGTTGCTTCTGGTCCTCTAGCTACAACAGCAGCAAAAAATATCCCTGGATTTAGAGAGATGAATGATGAATGGGATGAGAGAGCACCTCTTGGATGGGACTCCAAAAATGCAGTACCAGTTGCAAAAGTAGTTAACTTTTTACTCTCTGAATTTTCTGAGGGTGTATCAGGAGAAATTATCCATGCTGACGGGGGAGCACACTCAGTTGGCGGGACGATGTTACCTTAATAACCTGAAGACCCTGCCACTGTAGGATCTCCTACGTCTCCATCTTGAAAAATATCTCTTATTGTACTTAAATCCGGTTTGCTGATTACAGGTAATATATATGTGTTAAACAACTCATACCCTAATGGATTATTAGCAAGAATACCTGATGGTGTACGTACACTGTCGCTCCATTCGGGAGAAAGTGATCCGTTTTCCCATAAACTTGTGTATTCAAACATACTGAAGTTAAGCAAGTACAAATATTCTTTCTGCGCAACTTCAAACATGAATGGATCAGACTTCCAAGCATCACCACCATATCCTTCTGAATCCCAAAGTCCTCCATCATAAGCTTCCTTCATTGCCGCATATGTCGGTCCACTTGCCCAATCTGATGAAAATTCAGAATACTGTTTTAAAGCTAGAGCGTCTAAACCGCTCATATGAATTGTATGAAATACATGTTCAATAACTTCTGCTGCATCAATATCACCATTTCCGAACCTTCACCAGATGAATTTAGATACCAGACCATGTCGTTGTCGTAGTGTGAATCAAATAAATAATCTAAATCATAACTCTCCGCAGACATTAGAAAGTTTGGACTGTAATCATCTCCACCGCCACGCGCTACTTTTTGAAGCGTCGGCATTCCTACATGATAAGTTCCACTGTCACCTCTCAATGTTTTGATAAAGGTCTTTTGTTTAGCTGCATCTATTTTTTACCAGTTGGATCTGTAAATAGTTCAACCATCCGTGCAACTTTTTCTATAAAAGCATCTGGGACGGCAACTTGTCCTCCAACATTTCCTGCTGCCATAATTCTGACTCCATTAATAGTTACTTCACGTTTGAAGAATTCACTAGGTATTTCAACAATACGATCTTTGTCATAAGCTTGAATAGTAAGAACATCATTGATTTCACTTTTTTGATATACAGGAATTGTAGTAGTTGTGGTAGTGGACGAAGATGTAGTAGTCGTCTCTTCCTCTACAACTACAGTCTCTTCCTCTACAACTACAGTCTCTTCCTCTACAACTACAGTCTCTTCCTCTACAACTACAGTCTCTTCCTCTACAACTGAAGAAATTTGTTCATCCGAACTTCCACAAGCAAAAACTAATGAAGATAAAATTAACACTATAACTTTTTTTGAAATCAATTTATAAATCCTTTTTTTAATTAAGATAATTTTATATAAAATACAATCATA
>JGI11772J19994_1000183_pt1 | contig 13524 bp, 17 predicted proteins | sample Etolagsurwater0m_FD_19994 | JGI IMG/M metagenome (IMG submission 19994) | reverse complement strand
ACTGGCGACGCAACTTCACCTCTCCGTAACGGTCTCGTTATGCAGGGCAACATTGCTGGCATGAACTGCTACAAGACAACTGCACTGAACAACTCTGGCACAGACGTCGTGACAATCACTTCACAGGATACTACAAATGACTTCGTAGTTATCGCTGGTCACATGTCTTCTACGGCGACTGCATCGCACATCGCTAAGACAGAAGTTGTCCGTTCAACAGAAACATTCAGCGACATTGTTCGTGGTCTTCACGTATTCGGCCGTAAGGTCTTGCGTCCAGAAGCCCTCGTACAGGGTGTCGTTAAGACTGACTAAGGGAGACTTTGAATAATGGCAACTTATGCTGTAACGGGTAATGCTGTAAATATCTCAGCAGGACCACAACTCTTCGTTCAAGAATCCGTTCTTGACTTTTCAACAACTAACTTGGCTACGGACGAAACTATCGACGTGTTCCAGATTCCTGCGAATACAGTAGTTACATCTGTAGGATACGAAATCATCACTGCATCTACTGGTGCTGGTGAAATCGATCTCGGTGACTCGGCTTCTGCTGTTGCTTTCATCGACAGTGCTGACGGCGACGCGGCTGACGGTGCTAGTGCTTTCGGTACTGGTAAGTCATACGATGCGGCTGACACAGTCATCTTAAAGGCAACTACTGCTGACTTCGATGGCAAGATCCGCATTGTTGCAGTGATGGCCCCTCTGGGTCTGTCATCTCGCTCAGGCGACGCATTTGCGTAAATAAGTCGGGGCCTTCGGGCCCCTTCTTTACGTGAGTATCATAAAAATATGGTGTTGACGTAAAGATAAACATAGTTTAGAATCCGAACAACACCCGCCGGGGGTACATACACATATGGCATGCGGACCTCACCGTGATAAAAAGAACATGGGTGGCTACACAGAACGGTGGCAACGAGCTCGTATGGCGTCTGGTGGAAAGATCTGTGCAGAGGGAAAGGCTTGGGCTAAACGTACCTTTGACACATATCCATCAGCCTACGCAAATATGGCCGCATCAAAGTACTGCAAAGACCCCAACTACGCCAAAAAGAGTAAAAGCTAATGGGTGAGTTAGCGAAGTGGCGAGCACAGAATTGGAAACGCATTGACAGCAAAGGCAATATTGCTGGTGAGTGTGGCACGTCAAAAGACACTACTAATCCTGATCGGTGTTTACCTGCCTCAAAAGCAAAGTCTCTAACAAAAGAACAGAGACAAGCAACTGCACAAAAGAAAAAAGAAGAAGGTAAAAAAGGAAAAACCATCGTAGCAAACACAAGTGCCGCAAAGGTCAGGCAGAAGGCGGCAATGGGTGGTTACACAGAAAGATGGAGTAAATCACGTGGCAATTGAGTATCGTGGTGAAAAGTTCTCCGGGTACAACAAACCAAAGAGAACTCCCAATGGCCCGAAGAAGTTTGCAGTACTAGCGAAGGTAGGCGACAAGGTTCGCCTTATTCGTTTCGGGGACCCAGACATGAAGATTAAAAAGTCTGACCCAGAACGTCGTAAGTCATTCCGCGCAAGACATAAGTGTGATACAGCAAAAGATAAACTGACCGCAAGATACTGGTCGTGTAAAAACTGGTGATCCAATGGACTACAATACCCAAGACTTAATTACGCAACTAATCGACCACGAAGGCTTAAAGCTCTTCCCCTACCACTGTACTGCCGACAAGTTAACCATCGGCGTTGGACGTAACCTCGAGGATCGCGGTATCTCAAACGATGAAGCGGCATATCTTCTCAAGAACGATATCGAAATCGTTGAGCGTGAGCTATTGGAGGCACAACCTCTGGTATCTATGCTCGACTCAGTTCGACAACGTGTATTGGTTGATATGGGTTTCAACCTCGGTACTCCGACACTTATGAAGTTCTCAAACATGTGGGACGCTATCGAAGATGAGGATTGGGAAGAGGCGGCTGATCAAATGCTTGATAGTCGGTGGGCAAAGCAGGTAGGTCGTCGTGCCCATCGTCTTGCTGATGCAATGCGTACAGGCGAGTGGGTCTAGATGGCCGCGCTTAATATCTCACAAAAATCACGGGCGAAGACTGCCGCAATTGTGAGTACGACGGAAGACCAAGAAGATACGGTCTACACCTGTCCCGCAAACTGCCGAGCACACATGAGTTTACTATTCATATCTAACCACAATAATGCGGCCACTGACTTTGAAATCATGTGGGACAGAGCAGATGGCACTGATGCGTTTATTATTGCTGGTAAAAACCTAGGGGTTGGGGAGTTTTTACAGTTTTCTGACGGATTCATCGTGTTTGAACCGGGTGATGCCCTCAAAGTAACCCCGAGTAATAACTCAACTCCAGAACTAACTACCCTTGCGACAGTCGAAGAATTTTTTCTACTCCCCGGATAACGATAAAACATAGAGGTAACCAATGGCAATCACCACTGCAATGTGCACGAGTTTCAAGCAAGAGATTCTTGGCGGTGTACACGACTTAGACACAGATTCAATCAAGCTTGCCCTCATCAAGCAATCCCCTTCTGGGACCTACGGTGCGGCAACAACTAACTACTCAGAAGTGACAACGAATTCAGATGAAGCTTCTGGTACAGGTTACAGCGCAGGAGGTAACGTACTCGGTAGTGCAAGTATCACTGTTGACCAAACTACCGCAGTAGTAGACTTCGCTGATACTACGTTCTCGAATGCGACTGTTGCGGCAGACGGGTGTATCATCTACAACGCAGATCAAGGGAACAAGGCCATTGCCGTAATTGACTTTGGTGGCACGATCCTATCTTCTGCGGGTGACTTTACCATCACATTCCCAGCGGCGGCTTCGTCTACTGCAATCATCCGGATTGCTTAACTAGATGTCTTTCTACGACGAGGCTGATGCGTTCTACGGGACAGGGACCTACAGTTCTGCCCGATACGGTGTAGTAATACCTAGCCTCACTGTCACGGGCGTTGCAGGTACATCTGCTGTCGGACGATACTTCCGGGGCGTACAAGGTACAGGTTCCGTAGACTTTGTTGACTCGGCCTTGACGGAGCCTACGGAAGTCACCCCAGCAATGACTGGGGCTGTCGGGTCCGTAACCTTCATTGCTTCCGTACGTATCACTCTAGCTAGCGCACTCGGTACAGGTCAGATTGCTCGCCCCACAGTGACAGGCGATGAGTTCAATTTCGAGGCTACAAAAACCCTCTATGATCGTAAGCGACTCATCTATGTGCCAGCACGACCTTCCTCTGCACAGCGAACTATTAAGGTAATATAAGATGGCATATCAGTGGCCCTTCAAAGACCCCGATGAAACTCTCGACTACAGCATCGACTGGTCACGGTATCTTGACACTGCAACACTGTCTACCGTAGTTTGGTCCGTCAAGACACCAGTGTACAGCACGGACACAACCTTGGCGGCGGGGGAAGATTTGACGACAGCAACTTCTGGGGCGACTACAGACAGCATCCAGAACGTATCCCAAACAAACACGGATACCGTAGCGACAATCAATATCGCTGGGGGCGAAGCTAACCGCGAATACACTTTCACTTGCACGGTAACGGACAGCACTGCTACTGTTAGTCAGCGAGTTGTTAAATTAAAGATTAAGGAGCGATAGTCGAGATGGCGTACAACTACTTAGGTCTCACGAATGATGTCGCTCTACGCTTGAATGAGACGCAACTGACGTCTAGCAACTTTGCCACCTCAACAGGTTTTTACGCCTCTATCAAAGAGGCCGTTAACTCATCGGTACGTCACGTCAACCAAGCCCATTTCTTCTGGCCCTACAACCACGCAGACCAAACAGATACCCTCACAGGTGGTGTTTCTCGATACGCCTTACCCGACGACGCCAAATACATTGACTTCGGTTCTTTCCGAGTTCGTCGAAACACGAGCCTCAATATCGGGGAAGGACGTCGTTTAAACCAACTAACCTATTCCGAGTACCTCAGTACGTATGTTGATCAGGAGTATGAGACGGATGCAACCAGAGGGGCGGTCCCCCGCAATGTTGTTCGCACACCAGATCAGGAGTACATTATTGTACCGATGCCGAATGCGGCGTATGAGATTGACTACGAGTACTATGTAACCCCGGTTGATCTTGAACTTTATGATGATGTACCGACGATACCAGAGCAGTTTAGACACGTGATTGTAGACGGAGCGATGTACTACGCGTATATGTTCCGTGATAATATCGAAATGGCAAACTTGTCCCAATCAAAATTCGAGAACGGCATAAAGAACATGAGGACACTCCTCGTCAACGAAAACGTCTACTTCCGGAGCTTTTAACCGATGCCAGATCGTTGGCTTACCTTCCCTGTCGAGTTCTCTGGTGGCTTAATAACTAATCTGTCACCCTTGCAACAGGGACTCAACTATCCGGGCTCCGCAACGGTAATGCGGAACTTTGAACCATCAGTAGATGGGGGATATCGTCGTATTGAAGGGTACTCAAAGTGGGACGACGAAGCTTTGTCCGGTAGTGGATTCGTACGGGGCGTTGTGGAGTTTGAGCAGGCGGTGTACGCGGCACGGGGTTCACACCTGTACCAGTCAGGCGGAAGTGGTTGGACACAACTCACGGACAACGCAACCTATAGCTCTTCCGGGGTGAGTCTAGCCGGTAGTGGCTTCGTACGGTTCGCCAAGCACAAGTTTGCCGGCACAGACGTTCTCATTATTACCGATGGTCAAGGGAAACCTTTTAAGTGGGATGGTTCGACATTTGCTCAGATCACGACAGCGACATCCGACGTGAATGGGGCTGACTTCGTAACCAACCACAAGAACCACCTCTTTTTCGCCGAAGACAATATTGTAACTTTTACAGCACCTTTTAGCGATACGGACTTTACACCCGCGTCAGGTGCGGGTACAATAGTATTTGATAATGCAGTCACAGATATGATTTCGTTCCGCGAACAGTTGGTCATATTCACCGAGCAGTCAATACATTTATTGGTGGGTTCCACGGTTGCTGACTTCACCCTCGAGCCCATCACTCGGGACATCGGTGCAGTAAAGCCTGACACCGCTCAAGAGATCGGCGGTGACATCATGTTCTTGGGGCCTGACGGGTTACGCCTCCTCAGTGCCACCGAAAGAAACAACGATTTCGGATTGGGTGTTGTGTCTAAAAACATCCAACCCACGATGACACAGTTTATTGGGCAGTCGTCACATTTCGCTAGCGTCGTCATCCGTTCCAAATCACAGTACCGTCTCTTCGGTTTTAACTCGAGCTTCACAGACAATTCGGCTCGAGGTATACTCGGGACACAGTTTGCCCAGCAGGGTGGGGAAGGAATGCAGTGGGCTGAAACACGGGGAATTAATGCCTATGTTTCGTCGAGCTCCTTGAACGATACTGAAGAGTATCTCCTTTTTGCCAACGATGATGGTTATGTGTATCGTATGGAAGACGGGAACAGCTTTGACGGGACCAACATTGTAGCGTCATTCAAAACGCCAGAGCTCCCCATACAAGATCCCTCCACACGAAAGAGTATGTACAAGATGCAACTCTTCGTAGATCCTCAAGGGGGATTCAGTGCAGAAATGTCAACGGAGTACGACTACAACCAAGCAAATGTCGTACAGCCCGAAGTCATCACGATTTCAAACACGGCATCTCCTGCGGCATTTTACGGTGTAGCAACCTACGGAACATCAGGATTCGGCGGAAACTTGCAATACATTTTTGACATACAACTCACAGGTTCAGGAAACGTAGTGGCGTTCAACTTCGAGAGTGACTCGAGCGATCCGCCATTCTCTCTCGACTCAATGATCATCCAGTACGGTCAATACGGCCGGAGGTAAAATAATAATGGGACAAGGATATACTCGTAACGATACGGCCAACAACATTGCTGATGGAAACATCATCAACGCATCAGATCTCGACGGAGAGTTTGACGCCATTCAGGCCGCGTTTAACGCATCAACCGGACACTCACACGACGGCTCATCTGGGGAAGGCCCCGAGATCACCACAGCCGGTTTAGCAGATGATGCTGTTACTGCCGCCAAACTAGATGATACAGCCAGTTTCACGATGGCAGGACTCACCGTATCTGGGGCGGTGTCTCTCAACGGTAGTACAACCATCGGTAACGCCGATACGGATACTGTCACAGTCACCGCAGATGTTGCCTCGAGTTTGATCCCGTCTGCTGATGCGACCCACGATCTCGGTGCGACAGGTTCGGAGTGGAACGACCTCTACGTCACGGGCACTGCCAACATCGATGCCCTCGTTGCTGATACAGCGGACATCAACGCCGGATCTATCGATGGGGTAACCATCGGTACAAACTCCGCAGTTACGGATCTCCGCGTCGACAACCTCAAGATTGACGGTAACACCATCTCGTCCACAGACACTGCTGGGGATATCACCCTCACACCTGATGGTACTGGTAATGTTAACCTCGATGCGGACACGGTCCGTGTAGGGGATTCAGGGGTTGACGCGACGGTTACGACGAATGGTGCCGGTGACCTCATCATCAACACCAACGCAGGCTCTTCTTCAGGTTCGATTCGTATCTACGACGGGGCAGATGGGAATATCAACCTCACTCCCAATGGTACAGGTTCCGTGGTTATCTCGAAGGCAGATATCAACGGTGGTGCCATCGACGCAACCAACATCGGTGCCGCGACTGCTGGTACGGGCAATTTCTCGACGCTGTCCATCGGCGGTACCGCGATTACCTCCACAGCCGCTGAACTCAACATCCTCGACGGGGTAACCTCCACAACTGCGGAGTTAAACCTCGTCGATGGCTCAACTGCCGGTACCATCGTCAACAGCAAAGCGGTGGTTTACGGTGCGTCTGGTGAAGTCAATGCAACTACTCTTCAGGTTGGTGGTACGGCTATTACGGCAACTCCCGCAGAGATCAACCTCTTGGATGGCGTCACAGCCACAACAGCAGAACTGAACTACGTTGATGGCGTAACCTCTGCGATCCAGACTCAGATCGATGCAAAGATTTCTACGACTGAAATTGGCACTTCAGTACAGGCGTACAATGCCGCTAACGCAGTGACCAATGCCGCACAGACTTTCACGGCATCACAGCGCGGCACTGTTGACCCTCAGAACACTATGCCGTTTGACCTCAACGTGGCAAACAACTTTACCTGTACACCGTCAGGTACAATTGATCTTGCGTTTGACAATGAAACAGCGGGACAGACTGGCATGATCTATTTAAGCAATGGAGCAAATTACAGTGTCACTGCGAGTGGGGATGTACACATCTCAGCGGCGGATTTGACAGCAATCAGCGCGACAGGAAACTACATTCTGAGCTATTTCTGCCCAGACGGGACAAACGTATACCTATCAGCATCAGCGGCACTAATTGAGGGTTCATAATGTCTGTTTTACAACACGGCATAGCAAAGTCTGGCGTAGCGGCTTTTTATAGCCAAGAGATTGGCGGCTCACTGCGCTTTCCTCGGACTACAACAAGTTACCTGTCAAGGACGTTTGGAACTCCATCAACGAATGGCGAGAAAGTATTCACGATCAGTGTGTGGGTAAAGCGAGCAGGCAACACTGGCAACAATAACTACATCATTGACGGCCACACGGCAAATGAACACGTTCTAGCATTTGAAGGTGACTTGTTGCGTTTTGGCGCATGGAATAGTGGCGATGAGTTTAACCTGAAAACCAATGCCCGAAAGCTCAGAGACAGCACTGCTTGGTATCACATCGTTTGTGCAGTAGACACCCGTGAAGCAGTGGCATCTGACCGCGTAACTTTCTACATCAATGGAGAGGAACTTAATCCATCGGAATTGCAAGGCACTTACCCATCTCAAAACTACACTGGCCGTCTGAATGTCAGCGGCAATACAGCGCAGATCGGAAGATGGGGACAGGGTACAGGACGTGAGTTTGAAGGGTACATGGCAGATTTCCACTTCATTGACGCGCAAAAGCTATCTGCGTCTGATTTCGGTGAAGCCAAATCGGGAACTTGGATTCCGAAAGAGTATGAAGGCACTTACGGCAACAATGGCTTCAGACTAGAGTTTGATGGAAATACCAACGATACTTCCGGAAACAGCAATAACTGGACAGCGGCAGGCGGCATCGGCACTCACGACTACATGCTCGACAGCCCAACAAACAATTTTGCAAAGATCAATTACTGGCCTTACTTTGGGGGCGTCTTATCTGAAGCAGACCTGAAGCACCAGTCTAATGCCGCATGGGTTGGCGCACCGTCAACATTTGGCATGGGTTCTGGTAAATGGTATGCGGAGTTCATTGCGCGGGATGCTAATAACATCTCAGTTGGCGTGATGGCGACAGAGGGAGACACCCAGAAAAATCTCGGTACATCAAACCTTGGCTACATGGGCAAGTATTCAGATTCATATGGTTGGGTCAACAATTTCGGAACAGTCTACAAGGCAAATAACGATGTAACTGTATCTTATGGAAGTGCGCCTAGTAATGACGACATTATTCGCGTTGCTTTCGATGCTGACAACGGTGAGTTGTACGTTGGCAAAGGAGCGACTTGGTTCAACTCAAGTGATCCCGCAACCAACACAAGCCCAATGTACTCAAGCATTCCGGTGACAAACACGTTTTACTACTTTGCTTCAGGGCTTGAAAACGCAAACGGTGTTTGGAATTTCGGGCAAGATTCAACCTTTGCGGGGGCAACTGCCGCAGGCGGTAACTCAGACGAAAATGGGTATGGCGATTTTAAATACGCTGTACCATCAGGATACTTGGCTCTTTGTACGGCTAACTTGCCAACTCCTGCCGCTGACCCTGCATCGGACGTAGAGCCACGGGACTACTTTGAGACGTTCACATACTCAGGTAACGATGGTGTACAGCAGATCGGTGACGTAACCAAGAAACCTGCTGATACGACTACGATCAGTGATTCGTTGGTGTTTAATGACGATGACAATGCGTACCTTTCCAAGAACATGAATACCGTTACAGGCGCATGGACGCTTTCAATGTGGATTAAGCGAACAGGTATTGGTAAATCATACGACCCATTGGGTAGCTTTAGAGCCGATGAATATCGTTTTGAAAGTGACGTATTAAAAATTGAGTCAGGCTTTACGTCCTCAATGACATTCAAAGATTCTTCCCGTTGGTATCACTTAGTATTTAGTGACAGTGGCTCAGACCAAACAGTTTATGTAGATGGAGTGTCTATTGGTACAACTGGATTTAGCCGTGATTTTGGCGACTCTGGTACTGTCATTGGCCGCATGGCTTATAACTCCACGCATTTTGATGGATACATGGCTGAGATTCATTTTATTGATGGCACAGCCCTAGATGCTGAAGACTTTGGCAACTTTGACGCCAACGGCATCTGGATTCCTAAGACTGTCACGGGGCTTACCTACGGCACAAACGGCTTCTACTTGGACTTCAGCGACAACACAAACACAACTACGCTTGGTGAAGATCAGACAGCCAACGGCAACGACTGGACGCTAAACGGCTTTGCGATAACAGATCAGGTTCCAGACAGCCCAACAAATTCATACCCCATAATCAGTGGGACAAACAAAAACAGTGGTACAGTGTTATCTGAGGGCGGCTTAGAGTTCCGCAATACTTCAGGACAGATTCACAATTCAGCAATAGCAACACAACGTCTACCAAAACAGGGTAAATGGTATTGGGAAGCCAAGGTGATTACTGACAGTAGCCCCGCTACTAATGCTATCGGCATTGCTTCTGCTTCATTTGACAACACACCCACTCCATCTGGGGCAGGGAACTTTTTTTACAATGAAGGACTCGGTTGGTACGGGAATACTGGAGGACTGTTTGGCTCTGCGACTTATGGGGTAGAGGTGGAGTCTGGTTCTGCAACAACATTTAGCAACAATGACATCATCGGTGTTGAATACGATGCTGATGAAAAAACAATGTACTTCCGTAAAAACGGTACGTTGATTGACTATCATTATGTCAACATCAATGACTCCGCATACGACTTCCTTCCTGCAACTTCTGCTTACGGAGATTTGGCAGGAAACGGAACTAGAGGGAACATCTTCAACTTCGGCCAGAAAACATTGTATGGAACAGATGGGGCGGGAACGCTTCCGACTGGGTTCTCCTTGCTTACAGAAGACAACATCACAGTCAATGAAGACAACCTAGAGTCGCCTGACCTTGTGTGGGTTAAGAGCCGTGACCAAGCAAGACATTCTGGGCTGTGGGACTCAGTGCGTGGCGTTAGACAGTTACTACAAACATCATCTACTGATCTTGAAACAGATCGCCCTTATGGTGTTTTGGACTTCAACAAGAATGGTTTCACGTTACAGTATGACCCTAGTTGGCATTACAACGAAGCGGGGCAGGATGAGGTTGCATGGTGTTGGAAAGCAGGAACATCGTTCAGTAATTCAGCAGGGACTAATGATGCATCAATCGCAAGCTCTGGCTCTGTAAATACTGAAAGTGGATTTAGCATAACAACCTTTACTGCAACTGGGTCTAACGAGACGGTGGCACATGGGTTATCAGCAAAGCCTGACATGATTATTATCATACGCAGAGATGCCAGTGGTTCTGATCATACCGTTTACCACTCTAGTCTTGGGGCAACCAAGAATCTGCGGTTCAACAATTCCGATGAGGCGCGTACTGATTCAACATTTTTTAACGACACAGAACCAACATCAAATGTTTTCACTATTGGTGGGACAAGGTTCGCAAACACAAGAACTTACGTTGCGTATTGCTTTAGTGGCAAGGAAGGTTACAGCCGGTTTGGTCTGTATAAAGACTCATCAGGGTCTGATTACAATAAAGATTCGCCATTCATTTACCTTGGATTCAGGCCCGCATGGATTCTTATCAAATCTACATCAACAGGACGCGCTTGGGCTATATACGACAACAAGCGCACCCCAGTGAATCCTGCGTATTTGTGGTTGCAAACAAGTACAAACACTGAGCAAAGTGACTCAACTAACATGGACATTGATTTCATGGCGAATGGATTCAAAATTAAAGGTGGCGATGGAAAGATCAACACCACTGGCGAGGAATACGTTTTTGCGGCATTTGCTGAAATGCCATTTAAGTACGCGACAGCGCGGTAGGAGATAGAAATGGCTTGGCTTTACCAAGGTTTAATGATGAGAGCAGGGCGTTCTTGGACTGACGCAACTGGACGCAAGTATCCTGCTCAATGGTATGGGCGTACAACAGATGCTGAAAAGACAGCGGCAGGATGGGTATGGCAGGATGATCCTGCACCATATGACAGTCGTTTCTATTCATCAGCCAATACCCCAAAAGCTCTTGATGATGTAAATGCTGTTGATGACGATGGCAACGCCATGCTCGATGAAGACGGAGTTCAGATCGTAAAGAAGGGACTCAAGACACTTGCGATTGAGACAGTCAAAGCAAAGGCGGCAACGCTATTGCGTGAAACAGATTGGATGGTCATCAAAGCATCTGAAGTCTCTGGCTACACTGTACCGTCTGCGATCACTACCTATCGTGCGGCAGTGCGTACAGCCTCTAACACCATTGAGACAGCAATCACAGGGGCTAGTACCCATGCGGCGTTCATGGCTCTCTACGACGCCCCTGTGGACTCTGACGGCAACCCAACGGGCAACGCCCCCATCAACGACTGGCCGGATGAAATCTAACGATGGATATGATGCTCTGGAACATCGTGCTCAGTGGCCTCATCGCACTCATCGGCTTCTTCGCCAAGAGTATGCACAGCGAGGTCTCTCGCCTCAACATCCTCCTTAACCGGACCCGTGAAGAATTCGCAAAAGAGTACGTGACCAAAGCGGAAGTCCACGCAGACATCAATCGAGTGATGGATCGCCTCGATGCACTCGATGCCAAGATAGATCGCCTAATAGAAAACCGATAACAGAGAGGGAGAATTGCCGCCATGATCTTTGAGGCAATTGCGGCAATCAAGATAGCCAACGAAGCTATCGGTGCCATCAAGGAGTTTGCGGGTCATGTCCAGTCTGTGGGCGAGATGGGCCCACAACTCACCAAGCTGGCTGATGCCAAGGAAGTCATTGAGCAGAAAGCCAAGGAAGGTTCAATGGAACACTTCTTTGAGCTTGAGAAGATTAAGCAGAAAGAAGCTGAAATAAAACAACTATTTATCTACAGTGGTCGTCCGGGACTATGGGAGGATTACCAGAGATTCATCACCAACCGGAAACAACTGAAAGAGAATGAACGCAAACGTATCGCACAAGCCAAGGCCCGTAAAAAGAGAATCATTAAAGAATGGACTATTGGCGTTGCTGTTGCCCTTGCCACCCTTTCTGCTGTTGGGATATGCGCTTACTTCCTATATTGGCTCATAACCACAAAGGGGAGCTAACCATGTGGATGCTATTCACAATCCTACTAGAAGCAAATCAATTTTACGTAAAACCTAATGGTCCATTCGTGGACATGGCAACTTGCTTTAAAGCACGTGAAGCAATCCTAGAACAGTTTCCAGAGCCTAAAGTTAACTACGAAGTTGTGTGCATCAAGACAGACTTCTTTGGAGAAAGTACATGATTGGTATATTGGGTAAAATACTTGGCTCAGGTGATGTCATCAAGAAGGGCATGGACCTCATTGACGATATGCACACATCAAGCGAAGAGGAGATTGCCGCTAAGTCTAAAGCGAAGATTGACCTCATGAATGCCTACGCTCCCTTTAAGCTGGCCCAGCGTTATATCGCCCTCATGTTCACAGCAGTGTTCCTCAGCATGTTTGTACTGGTATTAGCGATGACTCTTGCAGGTGAAGGTGACATTGATGCGGTGAAGCAAATCATCGGTGACTTCTGGATAGGCGAGATCATGTTGATGATCGTCGGTTTCTACTTCGGGGGAGGCTTAGCAGAGTCTGTTACCTCCGCAAAGAACAAAAAGTAAGGTACGTAAAGAATGGTAGACACTACAACAACCGGACTAACTCAAGGCGGTACGCTCTCTGATACGCTGATGGGGAAGACAACTGCTACTACTCTTCCAGAAGGTCAGGAAATTGAGATTGATAAACTCGCTGACTCTACGGTAACCGGCACGGATATTACGTACAACAAACTCGGAGAGACCCCTACTGTAACTGCGGAAACAGGGACTGCACCGACGGACGTTGTAGCACCCACCAAGCCCGTAGAAGGCACGTATGACATCACAACGTCTACAACAGCCGACAAGGTCAAGGATGCCACAGCCGCCCAGTTGACTGCCGATGAGATTTCCCCGGAAGTACGCATCGACGCACCACAGGGTGAGCTAACTGCTGGGGCTATCGCCGATGCGGCCCAGACAACAGTCCAGAACGAGCAACTCGTCAGCTACCAACTCGGTAAACTCTACGAGGGAATCGAACAGGGTAAGCCCCTCCCGGCATGGGCCGCAGGAGCCGCTCGAGCCGCTACCTCTGTGATGCAACAACGGGGTCTCGGTGCGAGTTCTATGGCCGCGGCCGC
>JGI11772J19994_1000182_pt1 | contig 13539 bp, 18 predicted proteins | sample Etolagsurwater0m_FD_19994 | JGI IMG/M metagenome (IMG submission 19994) | reverse complement strand
AAAATGCATTGATGGTTTACCGCCTGGAGTGATAAAGACACGGTTTGAATCGATTTCTGCGTTGTACATTTTTTTAATATGACGGCTGACACCCTCTCTCAATTCTTGAGTACCATTTGCCGGAGTATATCCGTGATGACCATCATCTAGAGCTTTTTTGGCAGCTTCAACGATATGCTTTGGAGTTAAAAAATCTGGTTGACCAATACCTAAATTTATAATTTCTCTTCCTTCGCTTTCTAATTTTTTTGCTTTAGCTAAAATTACGAAAGCATTTTCAGTGCCTAACCTTGAGTAATTGTCTGCTATTTTCATTATCGGTAAGCTATTTTATCTTTGGTTAACTCATGAACATTCCTTGTTCCCATAAGAGTCATACCTCGTGTAATTTCATCTTTCATTTTCTGTAAAACTCTTTCTACACCTAACTGACCTCCTGCACCTAAACCATAAAGATAGGCTTTACCCATTGAGCAAGCTTTAGCTCCCAATGCTAGAGCTTTTAAAACATGAGTTCCTCTTTGAATTCCACCATCCAATATAATCTCAATTTTATCACCTACAGCATCAACTAAAGTCTCAAGTTGATCAAATGGAGCTCTAGAACCATCGAGTTGTCTTCCACCATGATTAGAAATCATTATTGCAGTTGCCCCAATATCAATTGCTTTTTTTGCATCATCAACAGACATCACTCCTTTTAATGCAAATGGTCCATTCCATTTTTTTGCTGCATACTCTGCATGCTTCCAATTCATTGTCCTATCAAATTGAGAGTTAAGATAATCCATAATTGAAATTTCGATACTTGAACCTTTGTTGGTAAGATGAGAAATATTAGCTAATTTAAATTTTGGACCAAATAAATATCTTAAACTCCACTCAGGATGCATTGCAAAGCTTATTAGACTTTCTAATGTNAACTTAGGTGGGGTTGTAAAACCAGTTCTGTGATCTCTTTCTCGATTGCCTGCCACAATGGTATCAACCGTTAAACACATTGCTTTAAACCCAGAACGTTGACATCTTTCAATGAGGTTGTCGGTTAGACCTTGGTCTTTATGAATATATAATTGAAACATCTTAGGGCCACCTGAAATATTTGAAACCTCTTCAATACTTTTAGTTCCCATTGTAGACAAACTAAAAAAAGTACCAAATTTTTCAGCAGCTCTTGCCGTAGCTTGCTCACCTTCATGATGATACATTTGATGCATAGCAGTTGGAGATAAAAAAAGTGGAAAATCAATTTTCTGTCCAAGTATAGTTGTTGATGTATCAACATTGCTCACATCAGTTAAAACATTTGGAACTAAATCACATTTATTAAAAGACTCTGTATTTCTTTTTAATGTTGTTTCATCATCTGCACCACCATCAATGTAATGAAAAATAGGTGACGGTAATTTTTTTTTTGCGAGCTTGCGAAAGTCGTCAATGTTATGACAATCAGCTAATCTCATTGAAAAGCTAATATTGTCTGTAAAGAGTGAAAGCTATATTGTTTGCGCCTGGGTTCTTATCACCTAAACTTGCATTTGAAATGTGGCTGTATGATAAACCAGCATTAGAATTTGGTCCCAAATCCCAACCTAAATTAATTTGTGATTTAAATTCAACCGCGTGACCAAGATCTTTACCATCTCCTTCATCATAATAACCAGGAGCAAAACTCGGACTTATGACAAAATTACCAATTTTATAATCAGCTTTAATACCAGCGTAAACCATGGCAGCATTATCTTCCGTTAACATTGCACCAGTAATTGGGAAAAAATTTCCAATTTTTGTATTAAAAGATTTTGCTTCACTAAAAGTATATGTTGCTTCTAAAAACCCTGCTCTTTTATTATCATCACTGTAATCAAGCACTCCACTAGATAAAGATATACCCTGTGAAAAAGCAGAAGTTGCTATGATGCTTAACAAAAAAGTCGCAAATATTTTTTTCATTGAACTTTAACTATAGTAATAAATTAAATTTTAAAAGCCATAATCTTTGCTAAATGTATGGAAAATTGGAGTTTTTTTAGGAGGTTTTGCGTATTTTTTAATAACATATGCTACACTAGGAAAAGCTAAAGATTTCCATGGAATTTCATCATAATCAAAGTATCTGGCTTCCAAAGTTTCAATTCCTGGTCTAAAATTTTTATTGATATGACTAGCCAAAAAAACAAATTGAATTAAATTTTTTTCCCTAACTGTAAATATTGCAAATAATTTATTTAATTTAATTTTTATATTTACTTCTTCTTTTGCCTCCCTAATCGCACCCTCTTCTGGAGTTTCTGAAGCATCTAAATATCCTGATGGAAAAGTCCATTTGCCATAACTGGGTTCAATAGCCCTTTTACAAAGCAAAAATTTTTTATTTCTGACCACCAATGACCCCGCAACAACTTTGGGATTTTTATAATCTATAAAACCACATTTTTTGCATACCTTTCTTTTTTTTTGCTCAAGATCAGTTTTTTTAACAATAAATTGATGGCAGCAATTATTTGGCACTCATTCTCCTAAAAACTAAAATACTTCCAATTACAAAAAATAATATGGGTACGATCCATAGTGCAGAATTAGACAGGGTAAAAGTTGGATTAAAAATGATATTTTGCCCATATTTATCTTTTAAAAATTCATATATCTCTTCATCTGTTTTATTTTTAACTATTTCTTGCTTCACAAAATTTTTTATATCTATAGCAAAATCTGAGTTAGACTCATAAACTGATTGTCCTTGGCAAACTAAACATTTTAAATTTTTTGTAATTTCGTTAGTTCTTTTTTCTTTGGAATCCGCAAAAACTATATTGCAGAATATAAGAAGGAAAATAAAAAAATATTTCATTTGATATTCATGACTTTTTGAAAAAAATTTTCATTAATTGGACCAATATGTTTATCAATAATTTTAAAATTATTATCAATGATAAATGTTTCTGGAACTCCAAAAACACCAAGGTTAATTGCTAAACTTCCTTTCGGGTCTAATAATATTTCTTGAAAAGGGTTTTGATATTTTTCTAAAAATTGTTTTGCATTACTTGGGTTATCTTTATAGTTAATAGCAACAATTTTAAAACCTTGTTCTTTTAATTTCATTAAATACGGATGTTCCACCTTGCATGGTACACACCAAGACGCAAATACATTTAATATAAATTTTTCATTCTCCGCTATACTCTTTAGGTCTTTTTCAATTTCACTATATAAAGTTTTAGAACTTAAATTAGGTAAATTTTTACCAATCATAGCCTTGGGTTTAAAATCTTTTTCGCTAAACATCGAAAAATATAAAAATGAAAAAAAAATAGAAAAAATGATAATAACAATAACTATTTTAATTTCTTTTTTTAAATGCACTAAACATACCCCCGACCACTATTAAAAACATTCCAAGCCAAATTCCATGAATAAAAAAATTAAAATAATATCTCGCTCCTAAAACGTTTTCGTTTTGATTTGGAAAGTTTACAGCAAGATAATGATTAGATAGAATTGTTGGCTTAATACTTGTTTCCGATGTGATTTGAACTGGTTGAAAATATCTTCTCACCGAAGGTTTCAAAGTAAAAATTTGATTATCTTTTGATATTTCAAAATCTGTTTTCATTTCTAAATAATTATTAATTTTGTAAATATCTTGATTAACAAACTTTAGGGATAAATTATTAAATTCTTTATTTTCACCGAGCTGTATTTCAAAATCTTTTGATTCTGAATAAAAACCATTTAAAAATATTGATAAAAGTAAAATGCCAACGCCTAAATGCGATAAAACTCTTGGATAATAATAAGCCTTTAAAAATAATTTATTTTTAACAAACTCAAAAATAATAGTTAGAATTAAAACTAAAGATGTCAAAAGTCCAAGGAACAAGGCTAATTGATTTTGATTAGTTAAAATAATTATTAAAATTGAAAGACAAAGTGAGATTGAAAAAGTAACAAATAAAAAACCAAAATAACTTAAATTAATTTTATTAGACCATTTTAATAAAGGTCCGACAGACATTGCCAAAAGGAAAATAAAAACAAATGGCGCTAAAATAGTATTATAATAAACCGGACCAATAGAAATCGTTTCATTAAAAATTGATAAAATTATAGGATAAATAGTTCCAATCAAAACTACGAAGAGAAAAAATAATAAAAATAAATTATTAATATTTAAAAAACTTTCTTTACTAAAAAAAAAATTATTACCAATGCTTATGGTTCTTGATGAATAAATAGCATGGATAATAAAAGAAGCTAAAGTAATTACAAAAATTATAATTAATATAAATACTCCTCTTTCAGGATCATTGGCAAACGCATGGACTGAATTCAAAACTCCTGAACGAACAAGAAAGGTTCCAAGTAAACTAAAAGAAAACGTTAATATTGCTAAAAGAGAAGTCCAATTTCTCATTTGATTTTTAGTTTTTAAAACTAATAAAGAATGAATTAAAGCTGTAGCTGCAAGCCAAGGCATTAAAGATGCATTTTCTACTGGATCCCAAAACCAATAACCGCCCCAACCTAACTCATAGTATGCCCATATTGAACCTAGGCAAATACCGATGGATAAAAAAACCCAAGCGATCATAACCCACGGCCAGACAATTGAAGCCCAATTATTATCTAATTGACGTAAAACTAAACCGGACAGAACTAAACTTAATGTAAGAGAAAATCCAACATAGCCCAAATATAAAAACGGCGGATGTAATACTAATAATGGATCTTGCAATATAGGATTCAAACCCAAGCCCTCCTGGGGATGAGGAATAATCATATCGAATGGATTTGAAGTAGAAATTAAAAAAATTAAGAAAATTAAATAGATATTGTTTTGAAAGAAAATTACCCAAGATTTAAAATGGTACATTTCTTCTTTTCGAAAAAGATATGAGAACAAAGATCCAAAACCCGCAATGATTGTAACAAATAATAATAAACTTCCTTCATGATTGCCCCAAGTTCCAGCAAGCTTATAAAAAAAAGGTTTAAGGGTATGAGAATTTTCATAAACAGCAGAGATGCTAAAATTAGAAGTGCAAAAAAAATATACCAGCAAGCAAAATGAAAAAATGACCAATAAACTAGAATAATTAAAAAATTTTATTGATAGAGAATATTTTTTTTTAAAAAAAAAAAGATTACTTATAAAAGATGAAAATATTGCTAAGAGTAAAATAAAATTTGCAACATTACTTGCCATATTTTTTATTCCAATCTCCAGATTTTTTTAACGCATCTGCCACTTCTTTTGGCATATAATTTTCATCGTGTTTAGCTAATATTGTTTCTGCCTCTAAACTTGTTCGAGTTTTTAATCGACCCTCAACAACCGCACCTTGACCTTCAACAAACAAATTAGGTTTTAAGCCAGTGTATTTAACATTTATTTCCTGTTTGAAATCAGTAATAATAAATTGATAGCGATTACCATTTTTTACTAAAGAATCTTTTTTAACCATTCCGCCAACTCGTATTAAACCATTTGGCAGTTCAGTTGAGTTATATAATTCAGTTGGAGAAAAAAAATAAACAACATTTTTTTGCAAAGAGTCTAGTATAAATTTGCCAATAATAATTATTGTAATAATTGAAACTAAAAAAATATATAATCTTTTTTTTACCTTATCGGTCATTTATTATTTGAATTAATTTTTAAGTTTAAACTTTCAAGTTTAAATCGAATTAAAAAAACAATGATTGAAAAAACCACAAAAGCAAAAAACATTACTAAAAGCGGTGTTAACATTGACGGATGAATTGTTGAGCTTTCAGTTAACTTTATTGTTGCAGGTTGATGAAGAGTATTGAACCAGTCAACTGAAAATTTAATAATGGGTAAATTGGCAAGTCCTATTAAAGCGATAATTGAAGTTAATTTTTCTGCTAATTGAAATTGAGATGTAATTTTCCAAGTTAAAATGTAAGCAATATAAAATAAGACTAAAACTAACATCGAAGTTAACCTTGCATCCCATGTCCAAAATGTACCCCATGTTGGCTGTCCCCAAATTGATCCCGTGAACAAAGAAATAAGCGAAAATGTAAAACCAATAGGTGCAACACTCTTTGCAATAAGTGTAAAAATTCTTGCTTTAAAAATTAAGGTTACAATCCCGCAAACACTCATGACTGCATAAACTTGGAGTGCTAACCATGATGCAGGAACATGGACATACATGATCCTTGCCGTATCGCCCTGTAAATAATCAGCGGGTGAAATAAATAAAGATAATATTAATCCAAACAAAACTAATGTTAGAAAAAATATTTTTACCCAATACAGGTAATGGTCATGAAGGTCTCTAAAATTCTTGGTACTTAGAAAATCAAACATTCTTAAAACGTAAATGAATAAGAATTTTTTGGTATGTGTTAGTCTGTCCAGTTTGAAGAGGGAGATTGAGAAAAAACTTCAAACTGGACTATAAAGTTAATCTAATTTTAAAAATTGTCTGTTTACGGTGTAAAAAGTGTTTTAATTGGGGCGTAATTAGTTTGTGGATCTCAAATACAAACCATCTTTGCCTTGTCCATGAAAAATCTCATTAACTAATGGATGGCTAACAGGTTCATTTCTATCGTCTAAGACTAAATTCTGCTCAGATACATAGGCCTCATAAGTGATCTCGTCATTTTCAGCAAGAATATGATAAAAAGGCTGATCTTTTCTTGGTCTGACATCTTTAGGAATAGACTGATACCATTCTTCGGAATTATTAAACTCAAAATCAACATCATAAATAATTCCTCTAAATTCAAATAAACGATGTCTGACTACTTCTCCGATAGAAAACTTTGCTTTTTTGGGAATTGCATTTTTCATTGATACTTAAATAGTTAATGATCTTGAGTGATAAATCAAGGGGTTAGAATTGTTGATAAATACATTTTAAGCTTAATAAATTTTGATTTAGTCTCAAAATATACTGGAATAATACTATTATTAATTTTTGAAAAATAAACGTCTAAGTAACGAGAATTTAATTTTTGTTCTCTTTCAAACTTATGACCAGATATTGCTTTGTAGTTTAACCTACAACTAAAAATAATTTGAAAATTTTGTTTTTTATAATCCACAGATAACTTATCTAGTTTACGAGGAGATAAGTAAACTTCATAAACATCATCTCCATCATAAATTTTAGCTCTAGATCCGCATTGATGATCTAGATTATTATTAAAAAGAATTTGATGAACAGCAGTTAACGGGTCAACGGTTCCGGCTAAATCCATGCGTTGGATTTCCTTGTANTTTTTTCCTTTTTTTAGTTGAGTNTTATCANTTAAAATTTTTCCNTCTTGCTTTACGTACTGATAAATTTTCTCTTTGTCTTTTTTTTTAATATTAAAGAAATAGTTTAAATTATTATTACTTGANTCAAATGTTGTTTGAATAATATTAGAAAACTCTACAAAATATCCAATTAAACCTTGACTATTGATAATAGAAAAAAATTTATTTTGAGCAAAGTTTACTTTAACCTTAATAAAATTAATTTTTAAACCATAAACCTCAAAGGTAAATTCACTTGAATATACTTTAGAACTCTGAAAAAATATTAAAAATAGTATTAAAAATAATTTTTTAAACATGAATAAATCTACAATTAAATTTATAGCAGATTTTGGTCCCTTATTAATTTTTTTTATTTACTATAAAAAATTTGGGATGATAGAGGCAATCCTGCCTTTAATTATAGCAACAATGATTGGGACGGCTTTATTATATTGGTCAGAGAAAAAAATTCCTAAAGTTCCCATCATAAGTGCACTGATTGTAGCTTTATTTGGTGGATTAACTTTATATTTTGATAACAAAATTTTTTTCTACATGAAACCAACGATAGTTAATATTCTGTTTGCAGGAATTTTATTTTTTGGAAATTACTTTTTTAAAAAAAACCTACTTAAATCTTTACTTGAAAATTCAATTCAACTTGAGGAAAGAGGCTGGGATATACTGAATATTAGGTGGATACTCTTTTTTATTGTTTTGGCATTACTAAATGAGCTTGTTTGGCGAACACAAACCGAAGATTTATGGGTAAAGTTTAAGGTATTTGGAATTATCCCAATCACTTTAATATTCACGGTATTTCAAATTAAAGTAATCAATAAATTTAAAAAGAATGTTTAAAGTCATAAATAATAAAAACTTTAAAGACGAAATTTTTTTTAACAAAAAAGAACTGGGAGAAATTTTAAATATTTATGGATCGATGGTTTCCAAAGGGAGAGTGGAAAGATTATGCAATTTTTATCAATAAAAACGTTGTTGGCTTTGATATTTACAGAAAAGCAACTGAAAAACCACTTTTCCAAATAATAAAAAATTTAAAAAGCAAAATTGGACAAAAGTATCAATTAAAGGATCAACAAGGAAAAATTATTAAAAATTCTGATGAATTAAAAAATATTATTTCAATACTGAATAAAAAAAATCTACGCCTAATCAAATAAAAATGAAAAAAAGTTTTTTACCTACCAAAGTATGTAAAATTTGTGGATTTGAATTTAGCTGGAGAAAAAAATGGGAAAAAAATTGGGAAAACGTAAAATACTGCTCTAAAAAATGTTCAAAAAAAAAGCCCTAGTCTTTTTACAACTAGGGCTTTGAATTAAATAGCTTTTTATCTTCTTTGACCGAATAATCTTAAAAGCATTATGAATAGATTAATGAAATCTAAATATAAAGTTAAAGCTCCCATAACTGCTTTTTTAGATGATACTTCTGAACTATCACTTTCAAAGTACATATTCTTAATTTTTTGCGTATCGTAAGCTGTCAATCCAACAAAAATCAATACACCAAGAACAGATACTACAAAATAAACTGCTGGAGATTTTAAGAAAATATTAACTAAAGATGCAATTAATATTCCTATTAAACCCATTAATAAGAATGAACCCCATCCAGTTAAATCTTTTTTTGTTGTATATCCATACAAACTCATTGCTCCGAACGTTCCTGCTGTTATGAAAAATACTCTAGCGATACTTGCTCCAGTATATTGAATAAATATTGAAGATAATGATGCTCCCATTAATGCAGCAAAAATCCAAAATACGGTTTGTGCTTTTTGTGCGCTCATCTTATTTATTCCAAAACTCATATAAAAAACGATACCTAGTGGCGCTAATGCAATAACCCACATTAATGCTGAGGTATAAATGGCAGTTCCTAAAGATGTAAGACCCGTAATATTACCAGCTTGATCCGTTACGACTGCAAATTTAAAAAGACCTAATGCTACAAATCCAGTTAGCAATACTCCTGATGCCATAAAGTTATAAACTTTAAGCATGTAGCTTCTAAGGCCTTCATGAATACTTTCTCCTGCTGTTGCAGAAGTTGATTGAAATCTAGCTATTCTATCTTTTAAATTCATATTCTCCTCTTAAAATTAAAATTTACTTTAACATATATATGCTAACTATTTGTGACAATTTCAAGATAATCAAAAAATAATTAAATCAAAGACTTAGCTGTTATTTCAATCAAAATAGTGGCTTGTATTATTGCTCATAGTTTTTTAGTCATAATGCTGGATATAAATTATGAAATTTAAAAAACTTGGTCATACCGATCTCAAAGTTAGCACAATTTGTCTTGGAACCATGACTTGGGGTGAACAAAATAATGAAGATGAAGCTTTTAGACAAATGGATATGGCTTATGATTATGGTGTTAACTTTTTCGATACTGCAGAACTTTATCCAATTCCACCAAGTGCTGAAACACAAGGAGAGACAAGTAGAATTATTTCAAGATGGTTAAAATCAAAAAATATAAGAGATAAAATAATTGTTGCAGATAAAATTGTTGGTCGATCTAATATGGATTGGTTTAGAGATAAAGGTGAGCCTACAAGGCTTAATCCAAAACAAATAAAATTTGCTTTAGAAAGATCGCTGAAAAATTTAAACACAGACTACATAGATTTATATCAACTTCATTGGCCTGATAGACCTTTAAATGTTTTTTCAGGATTAGAGTATCAACATAAAGAAACGGAAGATGTGATTTCAATCAAAGAAACTTTAAGTTGTTTGAATGAATTTGTAAAAGAAGGAAAAATAAGATCTATTGGTTTATCAAATGAAACGGCTTGGGGTGTTTTTGAATTCATTAAAGTTGCTGAGATGGAAGGGTTAGAAAAAATTGTTTCAGTTCAAAATCCTTACAACTTATTAAATAGAAGCTACGAAGTTGGTATTTCAGAAATATCCATTAGAGAAAAAGTAGGTTTGCTTGCCTACTCACCCTTGGCAAGCGGTACATTAAGTGGAAAGTATTTAGATGGAAAATTACCTGAAGGTACAAGATTAAAATTATTTGGTGAAAGGTACCCAAGATATAGAACTCCAAATTCAGAACCTGCAATCAAGGAATACATGAAAATAGCTAAAAAATTTAATTTAAATGTCTGTCAAATGGCAATTAAGTTTTGTGAAATTCAACCCTTTGTTACTTCGGTCATTATTGGTGCAACAAAAATGGATCAGCTTGAAATAAATTTAAAAAGTCATGAAATCAATCTTGATGAGGAAGTAATTAAAGATATAAACAAAGTACAAGAAATTTATTCAAACCCATGTCCATAAAAAAATTATCAATATTTTTGTTTTCATTTTTTTTAACCTTGGAAGTAAATGCAAACGTTAAAATTGAAAAAAAATTTAAATTGTGGGAAAGCCAATACGTTGAAAGCGCTGGAGGCAAAGTTTGTTTTGCAGTATCAATGCCAACAAAAATGAGCCCGCCCAATTTGAACCGGGCAGAGAGTCGAATTTTTGTTACCTTTAGACCTAAAGATGGTGTTTCAAATGAAATAAGTGTTACGAGTGGATACCCATATAAAAAACAAAGTAATGTCAATGTAGGTATCGGTAACTCGTCTTTTAAATTCGAAACCAAGGGTGATTTCGCTTGGATGACCAGTCTTGATGATGAACTTAAAATGATAAGGGTAATGAAAAAATCTAATCGAGCAGAAGTAATTGGAGTATCATCTAGAGGAAATAAAACTAAAGATACCTATTCACTAATGGGTTTTACAGATGCTTATAATGCAGCAAAAAAAAACTGTAAAAATTAAGTATGAAAAAAATTAAAAAAATTGTTTTAGCTTATTCCGGAGGACTAGATACTTCGGTCATACTTAAATGGCTTCAGGATCAATATAATGCTGAAGTTATTTGCTATACATCAGATTTAGGCCAAGACATTGATAGAAAAGCTATTTACCAAAATGCAAAAAAGCTTGGTGTAAAAAAAATTATTATTGAAGATTTAAAAGAAAAATTTGTAAAAGATTATGTGTTTCCAATGATAAGAGGTAACGCTCTTTATGAAGGTATTTATTTATTGGGCACATCTATCGCAAGGCCATTAATAGCAAGAAGACAGGTAGAAATTGCAAAAAAATATGGTGCCGAAGCTGTCTCACATGGCGCGACAGGTAAAGGTAATGATCAGGTAAGATTTGAACTTGGTTATTATTATTTTGGACCTAAAATTAAAGTCATTGCTCCATGGAGAGAATGGAATTTAAATTCTAGAAGCGCTTTAATACAATATGCAAAAAAAAATGGAATTATTGTTCCAAAAGATAAAAAAGGAGCCCCTCCCTTTTCAGTAGATGATAATTTATTACACACTTCCACTGAAGGTAAAGTTTTAGAGGATCCCAAAAAACCTGCTCCAGAATATATTTTTCAAAGAACAGTTTCTCCTGAAAAAGCTCCAAACAAACCTACATTGATTACACTTGAATATCAAAATGGTGATCCAATAAAATTGAATAATAAAAAACTCTCTCCAGCAAAACTTTTAGATAAACTAAATATGATTGCGGGCAAAAATGGAATTGGTCGTGTAGATTTAGTTGAAAACAGATTTATAGGAATCAAATCTAGAGGCGTTTATGAAACACCAGGTGGAACTGTTTTGTTGTTCGCCAATCGAGCAATACAATCTGTGACGCTTAATAAAGAGACGATGCATAAAAATGATGAACTCATGCCTAGATATGCAGAGCTCATTTACAATGGATATTGGTACTCAAAAGAGAGATTTAGAATTCAGAAAATGATAGATAAAAACAGATCTCAAATCAAAGGTAAAATTAAACTTAAATTATACAAAGGTAATATTACTATTGTCTCAAGGATTTCTAATAGTCGCTTATATTCTCTAAAAAAAGTCTCTTTTGAAGAAAACAAAACATTTAACAAAAAAAATGTAGAGAATTTTATAAAAAAACACTGTAAGCTTTTAAGAAAATAAATGAAAAATTTTATCAGATCTGTTCAACTTTTTGGTGCCGCTATAGTATTGATTGCTACAACAATAGCTTTTCTTTTAGAAATTTTTCATATGTACGAAAATCAAAAAATACAGTTAGCAGATTTATTACTACTATTTATCTATCTCGAAGTTATGGGAATGATAGGAAATTACTGGAGTAACCAAACGATAAGATTAACTTATCCTTTATTCATAGCTATTACAGCACTTGCGCGATTAATCATCTTACAAAAAAAAGACATTGATGCTTCAGTATTAATTTACGAGTCTGGAGCAATACTCTTGCTAGCAATTGCAATTGTAGTTTTAAAACTCAGAAAAAGTAAGATGTTAAAGATTAATCTAAGAAATGATGATTTATAAAAAATTTGACAATAATATAATCTTTTTCAAAATAGATTAAAGAAAATAAAGCCGTTGAAAAAACAAAAGAAAATATTTTAATTTTAAAATTAAAAAAAATCTCCGCTTAAAATAACAATTATTTTAAAACACAACATCGAATTGAATTTAATTTTTAATAGAAGTTAATGATTTTATTTATTTATTTTTTTTAGTTTTTTTAAAAGTTGAAATTTGATTATTTTTTGTAAAGCTGTTTAAGTAATTGTTGGAGGAGGTGTCAATGTCACCACCTGAAATTTAAAGAAACGGAGTATTAATCCGTATACTTTAAGTTGTAACACTTAAAATAGAATTCATTTTTCTAAATGAATTCAGTCGAAAGACTATTAATAAAGGGGGCTCCTCTAGCGAGGAGCGTTCCCCGAAATTTTATTAAACGCTTTCAATGTGTTTTCTAATAAGCAAGCTATAGTCATGGGTCCAACACCCCCTGGTACTGGCGTAATTCCTTTAACGTGGTCTTTTAAATTTTCAAAATCAACGTCACCTACAATTTTATTTTTACCCTCAACTTCTAATCGATTTATTCCAACATCAATTACAACNGCATCGCTTTTAACCCAGTCCTTTTTNACCATTTTAGCTTGTCCAACAGCAGCAATAATTAAATCTGCTCTTTTACAAATTTCTTCAATATTTTTTGTCTTAGAATGAACAATGGTAACAGTACAATTTTCTTTTAGTAATAATTGCGTCATAGGCTTACCATTAATATTTGACCTACCAATTACAACTGCATGAAGTCCGCTTAAATTAGGTAAAACTTGTTTAATTAAATAATAACATCCCAGCGGAGTGCAAGGAACCATTGCATC